>Ga0078972_1003570_pt1 | contig 46086 bp, 41 predicted proteins | sample YelNatPaOPGAMG01_FD_67568 | JGI IMG/M metagenome (GOLD analysis project Ga0078972, IMG submission 67568) | Hot spring thermophilic microbial communities from Obsidian Pool, Yellowstone National Park, USA - OP-RAMG-01 (SPADES assembly) (version 2) | ecosystem: Environmental > Aquatic > Thermal...
ATGTGGCGGCGTGCGACGACGGGTGACGGGGCGACGGGCGACGGGCGACGGGTGACGGGCGACCGGGCGACGGGAGACGGGGCGACGGGAGACGGGGAGGCGGGGCGAATGATATTATAAGATCCATTTCTCGGGTTTTTGACTCATAGTTACCAGCATGGAAATGACATGATCGTATATATCAAATAACTCATTCTGGGTGTTTTTATCAAGATACCCGCATTCATATGCATAATCAAGCCATACCTGTGTCTCTGCCGCTTCTGATTCTGCATCATTAAGTTTTGAAATAAAAGATTTCTGATATCTGCGCTTCCTGTAAGCCTCAGCAATGTTGCCTGTTACCGACCTCGATGACCGTCTTATCTGATCTGTGAGAGAATACATCTCTTCCTTCGGGAATGTTTTTGATAAATTAAAAATTTTCATCCCTGCCTCAAAAGAAAGCTGATACACTTTTAAATCCTTATGATTTCTTATTTTATCCACCAAACAAATTCTTTTAAATCAAAAATCTCCTTATTGGTATTTTCATTTCCTCATTTTCACTCTGCTCGCTAAGTCGCTAATTCGCTTAGTCGCCCAGTCGTTCTTCTCAAAGTCGCAAAGTCGCTTAGTCGCAAAGTCGCTTAGTCATTCTTCTCAGAGTCCCCTTGTCGCATAGTCGCTTAGTCGCTTAGTCACCCGGTCATTCTTCTCAAAGTCGCAAAGTCGCTTAGTCGCCCAGTCGTTATTCCCAAAGTTGCCGGAAGCCGGATACCCTGTGCCCTTTGCTCTTCGCCCTGCTACAACGGTTTAGCGTTTTCGATGGGTATTTTGTCTGAACCGAGTGAATTGTCGGCACCAAGAAGAAAATCATCGGCTATTTGTCTGATTTTTTTACTTATTAAAGCAATTTCGGGGATTGTTTTCAGCCAGTTAACTTCCATCAGCCATTTCACAGGGAATGTTACCATGTGCTCTTCCACATCAATTTCATTAATAACCGCCTTCTGTTTTGAATGATAAAAAATATCCTTCCAGTTAAAAGAGTAGTTTTCAGAGATAATTAAAATATCAAACATGTCTTTGGGCTCATCACGCCCTGTAATTGCGACCAGCTTATTTGAAAGTATATTAAGAGGCGTGTCAATATAACCATATTGGTAAGCTGCAGGTTTGCCTGCATAATATCCGATATCATTTACCATTTCAATTTTCAGGCTGATGTCATCTTCCAAAATGAAAAACCTTGTAAAATCATCCGTAAAAAGCGACTGGTTGATATTGACTCTGAAATGCTCCTGAATTTTGTTTTTTAAATCTGCAATAAACTGAAGATATTGAGGATGGTTGTTTACAAAAAAATCAAGATCCTCGCTGTAGCGGTGATTCAGGTAAAAGCGCCCGAGGGCTGTGCCGCCGGTAAGATAAAAAGGATAATCAAGTCCGGACCACCAGGCAAGGAATTTATCCTGAAGCCTGTATAACCTGAGATAATCTTTCTCTGATAAATTCATATTTTATGCGCAGTGAAGGTGAACGTAAATGACTTATCAGCTTATCAGTAAGCAGTTCCATTATGTCTGTCACTTCCATTAATTGAATAATCGTAAACCAGGGGTATGTTTCAAGCAGGCGTATAAAAATAATTTCACGGGTGAAATGACCTGCTCTCTTTTTTTCTCCTTTCAAAACAGCTTCTAATTCGCCGGGAGATATATTGTAATCCCAGCTTAACTGCTCAAAAATTTTTATCTTTTCATTGCCGTTCATCATAAATACGCTGTATGAAAACAGAAGTAAAAGGCGAAAGGAGAAAGTAGGTGCCGGGTGCTGGTTACTGGTTGCCGGATGCTGGGTGCCGGTTCCCCTCACCCCTAGAAAAGCCATTCATAATCCTGTAAAATGAGATTATCCATTTTGAATTAACATTGCCAATGTAAATTTATTGCTTTTTTAAACATTGCAAATGTGTTTTTAGATGTGGCGGCGTGCGACGACGGGTGACGGGGCGACGGGACGACGGGCGACCGTGCGACCGTGCGACGGGTGACGGGTGACGGGCGACCGGGAGACGGGAGACGGGAGACGGGAAAAGACAAAAGATAAAAGGCAAAAGACAAAAGTAGAAAATCCTTAATACCGCTCTTTTCCCCCATGCCCCTTGCCTTTATACCCGAACGAAGTGAGGGGAAAAAGGGTGCCGGGTGCAATTTAAAGTATAGGAAATTCTTTATAAAATTTAAGAAGCCTTATTGTTTCCTGCAACAGCTTTGTTCTTACAAACTTTTTCATTTCCTCATCCATCAGTTCCCCCATTTCCTGCAATAACTTTTTTTCATTTGCTGACTCAAGCCTGTCAATACATTTCTGAATGTAACCGGCAAGAGGCATTCCCATTCTTTTTTCAACGATATTCTTATTTATTGCCGTATGGTTATTCATAAAAAACCAGCAGTCGAATACATCACGCCCTGTAAGTGAACGACGATCTAAAAGTGCACATAACTTGTGAGCAAACATGTCGGATAAAACCATCACTTTTATATTTATGCCCAGAAAATTTTTAATCTCATATTGGTTGTCAAATATTCTTTTGGAGATTTCAATTTTCATTTTTCGCTCACTCTTACCATAATCAAGTACTATCAATAAACCGTAATATTTTAAAGCTTCATCATAAATTGTTCCGTAATTTAAAAGTATCCGGCGTATCTTTTCATAAACTGCTTTTTCATCCTTATCCTCTATGAGATTGAAGTCAAGATCAACCGAAAATCTTGGTAAACCGTAGAAAAACATCAGGGCAGTACCTCCCTTAAAACCAAGCCTGGCGGATAGCTCAATATCAGAATAAATATCTTTTAATATCTGAATAAGTAAAATCTTATGTCTGTTAATATCAAACATTTTTTAACAGTTTCCGGGCTCTCCTGTTCAATGCTTCTGACCGGTAAAGAGGGAGAAGATTAAAAACCAGCTCCTTATTTAACGGACTGAGGTTATCGAAATAGCAATCCTTTTCAAGATAAAGCAGATCCAGGAATGCTCTTTCAGGGGATGCAATATTAACATGGTTTTCCTGCCTGTTAATTCCCAGGGTGTCAACAAGTGCATATCCCTTAATTTTCCTGTAAACAAATGATTTGTTTTCAACCTCAACCTTCCTGCTCAGATAACTGACAAGTGTAATACTTGTATCATACTGAAAAACTATTCCTGCTTTTTGCAGGACATACCGGAGAGATATATAGGAAGGTGTAAAAATTTTACAGGCAAGCTCTTCCGGGGTGTACCCGGGTTTGGTGTATATACCTTTTCGAGGGTTGCCAAGTTTACCGGTCCTGGAATAATAATTCAGTTTTTTATTAAGCCGGCTGAAATCATTTTCTCCTGTCATCATTGCAATATCAGTCAGCCTGAACACCGACTGTTCTGCTTTATATACCGCCAGAATAATATCTTTTTCTATGATTTGTGAACTATTCATCCCATTTTTTAGTATTATCAGTTCACAAATTTAAGATTAATTCACTAAATAATAAAACCGGCAACCGGTGTGCGGCGACGGGGCGACCGCGAGACTTGGCGACAGGCGACAGGCGACTGGGCGACTAGCGACGGGCGAAAAACCTTAATACCGCTCTTTTGCCCCCATTTGGGGGAAATACCCGAACGCAGTGAGGGGAAAGGGGGCAACCTTCCAGCAAAGCCCAAACTAAGTGATAGAGAATCTTCTTGCATCCACCGAATACCGATTACCGGTTACCGGTCACCTATTACCAGTCACCTCTACACCTCTACACCTCTACACCTTTATACCCCTTTACCTCTACACCTTTATACCCCCTTTACCTTTATACCTTATCTCATACTGCTTACTACCTACTACTTACTACTTACTTAAATCAATCTTCCGTATAATATTTATGATAATCCCTGAGTCCGTACGACCCATATTGTCCATAACCGTAATGATACCCGTATCCCTCATAAAATCCATAACCGTAACGTAATCCGTAACCGTAATACCCTGAGATGTGTATATCATTAACTGCAATGGTGGGATTTTTCAATTCCTTTTTCTCAAAAATATCCTGAATTAGTTCAAGGGTATTTCTGTACGAAAATCTCTGTCTGACAACAAAAATATTTATATCGGCATAATTCCCTAAAAGAAGAGCGTCTGACACAACTCCCACCGGCGGAGTATCGAATACTATGTAGTCAAAATTTTTCCTTGCCCTTTCCATAAACTGTCCTGTTTTTTCATTTTCAAGTAATTCGGCAGGATTCGGCGGAACAGGTCCTGAAGGAATATAATACAGGTTCTCAATATCAGTTTTTACAATAATTTCATCGTATTCTGCTTCTCCTATCAAGTAATTACTAAGCCCCTTTTTTTCTGAAGAATCAAATATCCGGTCAAGTTTAGGTTTCCGCAGGTCCATTCCTGCAAGGAGCGTTTTTTTCCCGGCCATGGCAAGCACCGCAGCAAGGTTAAGCGAAATAAATGTTTTCCCTTCCCCGCTTATGGTTGAAGTTACAGATATCATTCCCCTGCTCTCACCGTTAAGATAATATTTCAGATTGGTTCTAACCGACCTGAACGACTCAGCAAGCGAGGAGCCCGGTTTAAGTATTACAGGTATTTCACTTTTGTAGGAATTATGTCCCACAAATCCTATTACAGGCACTGTAGTACCTTTTTCAATATCTTCCCTGTCAATTATTTTAGTATGGAACTGATCCATAAGTACAATATAAATTCCCGGAATCATCATACTAAGGATTAACGCATAAATATAATTTCTCCTAGCTTTTGGTTTTACCAGCGATGAATTAAACGGTTGAGCATAATCAACAACCCTGTTTTCCGCCACATTCGATGCTTTTGAAATACCGGCTTCAGCCCTTTTTTCAAGCATGTAGGTATATACAGTGTTATTTAAATCAAATGTCCTCTGTATATTTATAAGTCTCCTCTCAGTACCGGGCAGTTTGTTAAGCTCTTTTTCAACCTCTGCAATTCTTGCATCAATATCTTTAATGGTTCTTTCGGTATTAATAAGATTACTTTTCACACTTTCATTCAGTGCCGTACGTGTGTCTTCAATCTGCGATTCAATAAGGTTAATTACGGGCTGATTATCAGATATATTGTACTGCAATTGCTTTTTCTGTTCCTGAAGTTTTGAAAGTTGGCCGACAAGATTCACCAGCAATTGGTCGGTAACTCCCATTACCGATGGTGAAACAATCTCCCCCGATTCATTTTTATTCCTGATATATTCTGCAAGATATTCATAATATTGTTTCTGAAGATTTGCAGTAATTTTTTCCTGGTTGAACCTTTCAAGCTTGTTTTTAATTGCTGTTCCTTCGGCACTCAGATCAATAAGTCTGTTTGCCAGTCTGAACTGTTCAAGATTGTTTTCGGCAACTTCAAGGGAATCTGCAATCAATCTCAGTTGCTTATCAATAAATTCTATTGTCTTTTCAGCGGTCTGGTTCTTTATTTCAAGTCCCTGCTTAATATAAACATCCATCAATTTGTTCAAATAGTCTGCTTCCTGTAAAGGAGAGACACCCGATACCGACAATGTCACAAGTGTGGCTTCCTCATTAACAGGTTCAATTTTGAGCTTCGAACGATACATATTTGCAAGTGCTTCCGGCCTGTTGAACCAGAAGATATACCTGTTCGATGATTCAGCGTCGTAAACAAAATTTGCAGGGTCTCTTTTAAATATTTTGAAATCAAATCCGGCTTCATTGAAGTTTTCCCCGAAACGGAATTCTTTTCTGCTTAATTCTGCTCCGTTTATTTCCAGTGTATATGTTTCAGGTGAATTTATTCTCAGATTAATTCTTATGTTTGGCCTCTGCTCAGATAAAGTATCAAAAACAACTACAAAAGGAGCCGATTTATAATGTCTGTGCTGAGCTATACCCCTCCTTCCGATACCCACAATGGTTAGGTGAAATTCCGGCAATTCCTTCATCAACCTGTAATTAAGGCTGAATGATTTCAGTATTCCTATCTCATTCTGCAGGTTCTGCTGACTTCTGAAAAGATCTCCTCCAGGAATAACCTTTTCAACACCTGTCATATAATTACGCTGGTCATCCTTTATAAGCAAAGATGCCGTAACAGTATATACCTTTTCCGAATATGTATTGATGCCATAAGCAATCATTCCGGCAATCAGCAGCGACAGGGCAAACCAGTACCAATTGCTTATAAACAGGGAGAGGTAACGCTGAAAATCTAAGGAATCATCTGCAGGACGAAAATCAGCAGAAGGATAATTTTGTGGGGTTGTCATCATTGGATTCATTTTATTGTAATTGGCCCCTCGGCTACGCTCGGGGCGTAATTGGCTTCGCGTAATTCATTGTAATTGGCCTTTCGCTACGCTCAAGGCGTAATTGGCTTCGCGTAATTCATTGTAATTGGCCTTTCGCTGCGCTCAAGGCGTAATTGGCTACGCGTAATTCATTGTAATTGGCATTTCGCTGCGCTCAATGCGTAATTGGCTACGCGTAATTCATTGTAATTCAATTGTAAAAAAGTTAAAATTCTGTGGTGATTTTGTTGGATTTTGAGGTGGAGCGTATATAGTTATTCAGTCTTATTCCGATATCTTCGGTTTCATTTATGAGATATTCATAATCGTCATCCGTAATTAATCCACGGGTAAAGGATTTTCTCAGCCAGGTTTTTGTTTCGTACAGTGAACCGCGGGAATAATAACCAAAATTTGTTTTTTCCCGGTAATGGTATCTGCCGAACCCCTCGCTCAGATTCGCTGCTATTGAATCAGCAGCTTTTACCAGTTGTTTCCCAACCGTATCCTTAGAAAAATAATCCCATCCGGCTACAATAACCCACACCTTTTCAGCCATATCCATTGACTGCCTGTAAACATTTAATTCTTCAAGTTTCATATCCTTTTAGCACTTTAATATTTATATTAATCACCAAATATATTCAAAATTACAATCGAATTACTATCGAATTACGTTCGCCGTGAGGCGAACCAATTACTATTGAATTACAATCGAATTACATCCGCCGTCAGGCGGATCAATTACAATCGAATTACGTTCGCCGCTAGGCGAACCAATTACTATTGAATTACTTCTTAAAGTAATTAATCAACAACAACGTCATAGACACCGTTGACGTAACAGTGGTGAGTATAAATGATAGTGTCGGCAGGTTCATATTGAATATTTTCTGTTTCAGGGGTTCTACTATAACCACGTCGTTCGGTAGGAGGAAATAGGCTTCGGAGGAGAGGAGGTTTTTGTCCTGGAGGTTAAGGCGGTATGTTTTTGTACCGGTCTGGAAGGGTCGTACAACAAGAACGCGGTTGCGGTTGCCGTAATCGCCTATGCCTCCGGCGCGGCCGATGGCTTCGAGCACTGTAAGGTAGTTATTATAATTAATGTATGACCCCGGCGCCCGCACTTCGCCAATTACGGTGAATTTAAAACTCAGAAGTTTGCACTCAACAGTTACGCCTTTAAAGACCTGTTCAGCTTTCATCTGTAAAAGTTTTCTTGCCTCTTCGAGAGTTAGTCCGGCTACTTTTATTTCTCCTACAACAGGTAAAAGGATGTTCCCTTCAGGATTTACGTCATAACCGTATATATATCCTGAGCCTTCCGTTTGTCCAACATACGTGCCTCCGTAAGTTCTCTGTGAAATTAGAAAGTCGTTGATTGTCCCGTCGGGGGTCATGGCTTTTGCGGTAATATAGAGCACATCGCGGGGCTGGATCTTGTAGCCGGGTATTTCCATGATGAAAGTTTCCTCAGCTTCCTTTTCGGAAAGGTTACTGAGATAAGCAAGTTTCTTTTGTGATGCACAGGAGGTTGCAAGAAGCACTGTTAAAAGTAGAAGGAAGGGATTTAAGGTTTTCATAATGTTAAAGATAAAAGACAAAAGTCACAAGATAAAAGATAAAAGGCACAAGATAAAAAAGATAAAAGACAAAAGGCGCAAGACAAAAGGGAAAAAAAGATAAAAGACAAAAGGCGCAAGACAAAAGGGGAAAAAAGATAAAAGACAAAAGGCGCAAGACAAAAGGGGAAAAAAGATAAAAGACAAAAGGCGCAAGATAAAAGGCAAAAAAAGATAAAAGACAAAAGGCGCAAGACAAAAGGAGGGTTAGCGGGTTTTTTGGACGATTGAGCCAAGGATATTTTTCAGTTCTGATGATTCGTTAATAAGGTATTCAAGTTCATCTTTTTTGGGGGTTTGGACTGTCCTTTTAATAATTCTCAGCCAGTAATTTGATTCGCGCATTTCCCTCAGGGAGATCCTGACTTTGTTGGTAAAATCAGCTTTAGAAGAGCCGGACTGGGCCTCCTCATAATTGGCGCCGGAAGAACAAGCGCTTTTGGATAACTGAATCCTAATTGTCTTGTTTTCCGGAGTATAAGGCATATCCTTCAAAAACTCAATAACCCTTACCGCAAACTCAAAAAGTCTCTCACAAAGATCATTCTTCCTTTCTTCCACTTTTATCTTTTTCCTTTTATCTTTTATCTTGATCCATACTTTTATCTTTTTCCTTTTATCTTTTATCTTCCCTCCCGGGCACGCTTCCGCCCCGTCAGTCACAGCGTTAAACTGTGCTAACTAGGTCAATATTTTGTTAATATACAATTCGTTACAAATATCTTTCCAACCCTTCAGTCTGGTTCAAATGTACTGTTTTTTTCGTTATATCGTTTATCGTTTACTGTGTCCGCCGTAGCTTTCTTTAACCACCGTAGCCTTGGCGTAGGTGGCAGCGAAGACGGATCGTTTCTCGTTTTTTGTTTCACGTTCAAAGTTCAATGTTCAAGGCTCAAAACTTAAAGTTTAAAGTTCAAGGTTCTACTGCTTACTGCCTACTGCTTACTGTTTACTGACTATTCGCCTCTTCACCTCTATACCCCTATACCTTTGCACCATTCTTCTTACTTCTTACTACTTACTACTTACTGCCTAATAATTACTACCTACTACCCTCTGCCCACTGCCCGCCGCATTATATTATAAAGTCGCCCGGTCGCAAAGTCACCCTGTCGCAAAGTCGTTCTCTTCATCTTTTTGCCACAGCAACAACAATTCCTCCGGCTTATATTCATTAAGATACCTCTCTGCCTCATCAGGATGGTACAAAGTGTAGTTCACCTTTCTGCCTGTTATATCCTCTGCCTGCATAATTTTTCGGTCAAGATATTCAGTGTCAATGTTGTTTCCTACGAGAACAAGTTCAATAACATTACCATCCCTGCCACAGGCGAAATCACCTGTAAGATATACGGATAAAAGTTTCCCAACCCTGTGAATTACCTTATCAATTACGGTGTCAATGCCTGTTTCTTTCATTATTATATTATGAATGTCGTTGTAAAGCGGGTGGTCTTTGTTTGCCTTGTAAAGTTTTTTGTTCCCTTCGCGGGTGGATGTGAGCAGCCCTGCCTCTTCGAAACGGTTAAGTTCAACCCTTATGCCGTTAGATGATTCGCCGAACTCCGATGCCAGTCCGCGCAGGTGCGCCTTTGTACTGCTGTTAAGAAAAAACTTCTTGAGCAGTTTGATGCGCGTCCGGGAAGTTATCAGATTATTAAGCATCCGGTCAGGTTAGTTTTAATGAGTAACAAATTTACTCGATTTCTTTATTTTTCAAAATCAGTTTTGATATATATGACAAAAAACTGATGTTGAAGGTTGCATATCCGGCGTGCGGCGACGGGCGACTGGGCGACGAGTGACAGGCGACCGGGCGACGGGAGAAAGGAGACAATTGAATTCCGCATAACGGTTACCGGTTGCCGGATTTCATTCATCAATTATTTACATCTGATTATCAAAAACCTTATCTTTGCATAATTTAATTATAAAAAACATTTTATAACTTTAATGTTTACTAATAACGAAGCAACCTTTTGCTATTAGGAGAATGTCATATAAAGGAGTTAAAATTAAAGTGCATGAAAAGACATATATTATTATTTATATTATCAATTTTCTTCACCTATATTCTTGACGCTCAACCTCAGTACGGTGATGGCTCTTTAGGTAATCCATACCGCGGTACAATAACCACACCATGGACGCTTAGCGGAGACAAATATTGCGATGCCTTAACTGTTTCAAGCGGAACATTTACAATTAGTGCAGGAGCAACCCTAAGATTTAGTTCAGGCAATGGCCTGACAATTTCAGGTACAGGTTCAATTTCAGCAATAGGTACAAGTGCTTCCAATATTACATTTACTGCATCTGGTACATCATGGGGGCATATATATTTCAATTCAACCGGTGCATCAATTTTAAAATACTGCATTATTGAAAAAGGCTATGATGGAACATACGGGGGAGGCATTTATATAACTTCCAGCGCTATTGAAGTACGAAATTGCACCTTCAGAAATAACAGAAGCCCGAGAGGAGGTGGCATTTGCATTATCGGAGCAAATCCATCAGTCTCTGAATGTTATTTTTATTCAAATAACGTTACTGTGGACGGAGGTGGTATCTTCACATGGGGCTCTGCTGCAGTAATTGAAAACTGCCTTTTTTACAACAATTCCGCATCTTCAAACGGAGGCGGTGCATATCTTGGAAATGCTGATAATCTAAAAATAACTAATTCAACATTTGCTTCTAACTCTGCAGGTTCTACGGGCAGGGCAATTGCTTTCAGATATAACAGAACACCGGTTACCCTTCCGGTAATTAAAAACAGTATAATTTGGGGTGCAGATGAAAATTATTCAATCAGTTATTCAGGATTTTCCAAAAGCTCTTCGATTTTTGTTAATAGTGCCATACAGGGTTATATTTCAGGCTATACAAACTGTATAGGATTAAATGCGTCCAATACAGCCTCCGATGGTCCCAATTTTATAAACCCCGGCCCCTCCGGTACAATTGACCTTTCAATTGCCTTTGTATCGCCGTGCCGCGATAAGGGGACCGGAACAGGTGCACCGTCAAAAGATTATGCCGGCAACAACAGGATCGGGCAAGTTGATATAGGGGCATACGAGCATCAGTACTGCCGGTGGGTCGGCGGAACATCAGGGCAGGAAAGAAACTGGAACACTTCAACCAACTGGGCCGAGTCAATCCTCCCTTCATCGGCGCCTTACGTTGTAATAGGTTCTGCAACCTATAACCCCCTGATAAGTGTTTCGGATGTAACCGTTCAGCAGCTTATAACTGAGCCCGGTGGAGATCTTACAATCGGTTCCGGGAGATTGCTGACAGCATCTGCACTTAATAACGGGGGTACAACTGTTTTTAACCCGGGAGCAAAAGGCACCATACCAACCATTGTCAACAACGGCACTTTCCGTCTTGAATCGGATGCTTCAGGTATTGCTTCACTGATTGTTGATTCCTATTCAGGCAATGATGCTGAGGTTGAGCTTTACCTTACAGGTGGTACCGGTAGTAACGGAGGCTTACGCTGGCACTATATTTCCTCACCTTTTAACTATTTATCTGTTGATCCTCTCACTTCTGTAACCCTCGACCTGGCACAATGGGTGGAAAGTATGGCAACAATAGGACTTACAATGGGCTGGGTTGCTTTCGACGGGTGGATATACAGAGCCGTACCTCCTTCATCGGACGGACCTAAATTTTCCAGTTTTCAAAAAGGTAAGGGATATGACTATTATTATGCTTCAACACACACCTATACGCTGCAGGGACAATTCAATACATCAGATGTTGTGATCTCAATTCCAAACACCGACCCAACAGATGAATTTGACCGTTACGGACTTAACCTTCTCGGCAATCCTTTTCCTTCGGGCCTCGACTGGGATGTTATTACATCAAGCCCTTCTTACCCGGCCCAGACAAGCAAAGTGCTTCATTATGAAAGAGAAGAAGAACATGTTTATTATATAAACGGAATTGGATCGGAAGAAGGAGTTAACGGAATTATACCTCCGATGCAGGGATTCTTTACAAAGACATATGCTTCCGGAAATTCCATAACCATTCCTAAAACAGCCAGAACTCACAATGACATTCCTTCAAGATATAAGGGAACAACCTCAATTCCTCATGTGAGACTGAAACTTAATTCAGGACCCTTTTCTGACAACACTGTCATCAGGTTCGATTATGAGGCAAAAGCAGGTCTTGATTATGATTTTGATGCAGTACGTTCTTTTCTTCCTGAGAACAAACCTTATATTTATTCTGTTTCGGAAGGCAACAGATATGTAATAAACGGACTACCTTTCCCGGAGGAATCCATTGAAATACCTCTGACGGTAAAAGTTACTGAATCAGGTAGCCATACCCTCCTTGCCTCTTCGTTTATTAATCTCGACAATTATACGGTCAGCCTGAAAGATCTTACAACGGGCATTAAAACCAACCTTCGCACAACCCCTTCATATACTTTTACAGCTTCTGCAGGCATATATAATTCAAGGTTTGTCCTTTCAGTAAGTAAAATTAACACAAGTTCAGAGGAAATTGCACCGGTAAATATAAACCCATTCAGAATTTACCAGCACAATGAACAGATTTATATTATCCCTGATAACCATGAATGGAATGGTAAACGGGCTATCGTTAATATCATTGATCTTACAGGCAGGATATATGCAACTTTCAGCGGTCTTGACATAAATGCAGGCTCATCTCTGCAACTACCGGTTCCTCAGGCCAAAGGCATATATTTCATAGAAATCAGAACCGACCTTATCAAATATGTTGAAAAAATAATTATAAAATAAATTCCTGTCAGTAAATTGAAAATTGTAAACAGAAAATAATTTGTCATCAAATAATTTATTAATAGTTTTGTAGATTCGTCAGGCCCCCTTCATATAATAATGAAAAAAAATAAGAAATATTCCAAACCTGAAATAGTCAGAATCATTATTGATAACTCTGTTTCACTTGTAATGATGACTAGCATTCCGCCTTCGCCGCCACCCCGTGGGGGAAGCAAGGGAAACGATTCCCCGTTCCAGAGCCCCTTCAGTGATAAACCGTTTGGATGAGAAAGAAAAGGCATAAGGGCGTAAAGGTGTAGAGGTGCAGGGGTGTAGAGGCTAAAAGGCAAAGACATAAAAAGAAAAAAATTAAGCTGTTCATTGATGTGAAACATTTACTTAAATGAAAATCAGATATATTTTTTTTCAGCTGTTTGTCATATTTTGGTGCCCTCTGGCCGCCCAGCCTCCTGAAACAATCTACCTTGGGAATATAGCTAAATCAGGTTATGCAAACAATGCTTCATACGGACCTTTTGACATTGGATTTGATTTTACTTTTTTCGGTAATACCTACAGCCAGTTCTGGGTTTCGTCAAACGGTCTTATTACATTAGGTACCGGTTCTTATGATGCCACAGAGGATCCGATACCATCTGCTGATTTACCAAATAACTTCATTGCCCCTTTCTGGGATGATCTTATAATAGATCCTTTTGGAAATATATTGTACAAAACTATCGGGGCTTCGCCTAACCGCAAATTGATAATCCAATTCAGAAATATGGGATTTTTTACCACTCCCCAATATCTGGGTACTTTCTCAGTAATCCTTTACGAAATTGACAATAAAATACAAATTCAATACAGGACAATTGTTCTACCTGATAACCCTCGAGCTACGGGGGGCGATGCAACCATTGGAATTGAAAACATTGATGGTACTTCAGGCGCTCAGTACATATACCATACTCCAAACTCAGTGTTTTCACGCAAAGCTATTTCTTTCATCCCTTCTGGTTCTTCATACACTCTTAACTCCGACGAAGTTTATGACGGCATTTATCTTACAACAAACATCACTTTGCCTGAGCCCGGAATTACAGAATTAATTTCTCCTTCTCCGGGAACTACCCTCGGTACTTCTGTGGATTTTGAGTGGGCTTCTTCGCCAAACGCTACATCATATTCCCTTCAGTTAGGTCTCGATCCAAGTCTGATAGGTGCAACAAATTATTCTGCAGGATCATCCCTTACATACAACCTTACAGGTCTTTTACCTGATACTGTTTATTACTGGACTGTTTTTGCAATAAATTCAACAGGATATACATGGAACGAGGTCAGAAGCTTCCGTACCAGTTCCTCCCCTCCCCTTACTGCAGTGCCGCGCACCGTGTGGGTTGAACAGGGAACCGAAAAACTTCTGAAAATCCAGTATACCGGCGGCGACGGCAGTACGGTTACCGCAACTGTTACCTCCCTCCCGGCAAAAGGGAAGCTTTACCAGTCGTCGGGCGGAACACGCGGGGCACAGATCACTGCCGTGCCGGCACAACTTACCGATCCGGATCTTAACTTTTTCTACCTGGCCGACGGCGGTACAGGAAATGGTGCAGGCAGTTTTAATTTTTACGTAACCGACAATACAGGAAATTCCCCGGAAGCAACATTTACAATTAATGTCAACCCGCCGGGTGCACCCAATGTACTTCTTGCCGCACGTAGCACAGGAGTTGAGATACAGTTTGACAGGACAATGAACGACCCCGCGGGAAAACAGAGCCAGTTTGCCGTAACTGTTGACGGAAATCCGGTCAGCGTAACTTCCGTGGCGCTCAAAACGGGTGACCCCTATTCATTTTCCCTAACTCTTGCCACACCACTAACAGGCAGTGAAACGGTATTTGTTTCATATACACAGGGTGATGTTACCGCAACCAATGGCGGTTATCTCCTGTCATTTGTAAACGAACCTGTAACACTTCTTGCTCAAACAATTAATTTTCCAGTTATCCCGGTTAAGAAGTACGGAGATCCAGACTACAGCCCGGGAGCATCAGCATCGGGAGGAGGTGCTATAACGTACTCAAGCTCCAACTTTGCTGTTGCTACAATTGTTTCTAACAAAATAAGATTTATGGGTGTCGGAACATCTGTTATTACTGCCCGGCAGGTGGGTAACACCACTTACGCTCCTGCAAGGTATGAAAGACTCCTTACAGTAATTAAAGGTGATCAGACAATAAACTTCAGTCCACTACCTGATAAAACTTACGGGGATGCAGATTTTATAATCACTGCTACCGCAACTTCAGGCCTGCCCGTCAGCTTCTCAAGCAGCAACACAGCTGTGGCTACCGTAACAGGAAACACTGTCCACATCGCTGGCGCTGGAACTACAACAATCACCGCTTCACAACCAGGCAATGAAAATTATAACCCGGCTACCAATATCCAGCAAAACTTCATAGTAAACAAAGCAAACCAGACAATTACCTTCAATCCTCTTCCTGAAAAAATTTACGGAGATTCAGATTTTACAATCACTGCTACCGCAACTTCAGGCCTGTCTGTCAGCTTCTCAAGCAGCAACACAGCTGTGGCTACCGTAACAGGAAACACTGTCCACATCGCCGGCGCTGGAACTACAACAATCACCGCTTCACAACCAGGCAATGAAAATTATAACCCGGCTACCAATATCCAGCAAAACCTCATAGTAAACAAAGCAAACCAGACAATTACCTTCAATCCCTTACCCGATAAAACTTACGGGGATGCAGATTTTACAATTACAGCTACCGCAACTTCAGGCCTGCCTGTCAGCTTCTCAAGCAGCAACACAGCTGTGGCAACCGTTACAGGAAACACTGTACATATTGCCGGCGCTGGAACTACAACAATCACCGCTTCACAACCAGGCAATGAAAATTATAAACCGGCTACCGATGTACAGCAAAACCTCATAGTAAACAAAGCAAACCAGACAATTACCTTCAATCCCTTACCCGATAAAACTTACGGGGATGCAGATTTTACAATTACAGCTACCGCAACTTCAGGCCTGCCTGTCAGCTTCTCAAGCAGTAACACAGCTGTGGCTACCGTAACAGGAAACACTGTACATATTGCCGGCGCTGGAACTACAACAATCACCGCTTCACAACCAGGCAATGAAAATTATAAACCGGCTACCGATGTACAGCAAAACCTCATAGTAAACAAGGCATTGCAGGTAATAACAATAACACGTAGTCCCCAGACAATGATGGTTACAGACACATTTAAAATTTCGGCTGTATCATCATCAGGCCTGCCAGTGTCATTTGAAAGTACTAATTCCGCCGTAATATCGGTCACCAGCAATATTATCACAGCGGTTTCAAAAGGCACAGCATATGTAAAAGCATTTAATGCCGGTAATAACAATTACCTTCCGGCTGATATTATGGCTCCTGTTGAAGTTGTTAACACCCACAAGGAGATATTGCATCTATTTACTCCCAATGGTGATGGCATTAATGATTACTGGGAACTGCCTCAATTACAGGAATGGGGAAGATGTGAGGTAAAAGTATATAACCGCTGGGGTAAGCTGGTGTACGACAATCCCGACTATAACAACCTATGGGACGGCACCTCAAACGGAAACCCACTTCCTGAAGGGGCATATTATTTCGTTATAAAGACGGAAAATTCGGGTACTGTTAAGGGGACGGTTAATATTGTCCGTTGACGCGGACAGCAAAGGGCACAGGGCACAGAGCACAGGGCACAGGGCACAGAGTAAAAGAAAAAAAGAAATGTAAAAAACGGATATATGGAAAATTTCCGGTTTGAACAGCTTGATGTATGGAAAGAAGCAATTTTATTGTCGGATACTTTATTTGATTATGCCGACAAGTCTGACGATAAAAGGCTTTTTAAATTTGCCGAACAATTAAGATCTGCTGCTATGAGCATCTCAAACAATATCGCCGAAGGATCAGGATCATTTTCCGATATTGAATTTGCCAATTTTCTTAATATATCCCGACGTTCAGTTTTTGAGTGTGCAAATATTCTTCATATTTATGAAAGAAGAAGAATAATTACAAAAGATGAAAGATTAAAAGTTTATCCCTGTTTATTAAAACTGAGTAAAAAAAAATAACCAGCCTGCGTAAAACTCTGAAATGAAAAATCATATATATTAATATTATAAAATGCGAAGCACAATACCCTGAGCCCTGAGCTCTGTGCTCTGAGCATCATTAAATAACAAAAAAATGAAACGATTACTCTTCCTACTCTTTACCCTCCCCTGGCTTCTCAACATAGAAGCCCAGCAGACTCCTTTGTCCGAGAACTATTTCATGGATAAATACAGCCTCTCCCCTTCATATGCAGGGTATATACATTCCGGGAGACTTGTTACAGGCTACCGCAGTGATTGGAGCGGTATTACTGGGGGACCTAAAACCCTATCCATCACCTATAATGATCTTTTGCCGGTAATGACTAATGCTGGTCTGGGTGGAAAGATGGTTTATGACAGAGCCGGGATATTCAGCCAGCTTTATATAATGACGTCATATTCCTACAGGATAATGATGGCAAAGGAACATTTCCTGATGTTCGGACTATCAGCAGGAATTTATCACAACACCATCGATCTCACCACATACTATAATGATCCTGGCTATACAATAGACCCGGTTTTAATCAACAGCGACATCAGTTCCAGGATAAAGTTTATGTCTGATTTTTCGGTTGCTTATAACTGGAAATATCTTGATGCAGGATTTCTTTTTTCTAATATTAGTTTCGGTGATGCTACATATAAAGAAGTAGCTCTTAAATATAATCCTCTTTCCAATGTCAGGTTCCATGCCTCATATCTATTCAACATATCTGAAACATGGTCAGTGACGCCTTTGATGATCATAAGAGGAGGAAAGTATTTCAAAAGCCAGTTTGAACTGGCAGTGCAGGCTGAATGGTCAAAGAAAATATGGGGGTCACTTGCTTTCCGCGATCCGGGTATTTTTAGTATAGGATTAGGAGGTAATATTATCAAGGGACTGTGCCTTGGCTATAATTTTAATATTGCATCAAATGTAGCCCTTAATGCTTTCAACAGTCATGAGGTGGCACTCGGGATTGATCTGAAAGAGTTTTTAAAGAAATAATGCATTTACGGGCAGAAAGCTGTATTTGTTTTATATCTTCAAAAATATTTTCCATAACATACCCTTTCAAATTTATAAGCCTACTTTTTTACTATTTTTGGCGACAATCGTATCATGTTCAAATTTGTTAAATGAAAATAATCAGCGTAGTAGGTGCCCGGCCGAATTTCATAAAAATAGCTCCTTTTTTAAGTGAAATTAGAAACCATAACAAAAATTTTCCTGATAAACTCATTGACTACCTCCTTGTTCACACAGGTCAGCATTATGATATCCGGATGTCAGATAATTTTTTTAAAGATCTCAACATTCCTGAGCCGGATATTAATCTTGGTGTTGGCTCAGGAACACACGCTGAACAGGTTGGCAAAACAATGATTGAATTTGAAAAAGTTCTTAAAACTGAAAAACCCGACTGGGTGGTTGTTGTCGGTGACGTCAATGCAACACTCGCCTGTTCTGTTACTGCCAGAAAAGAAAATATTAAATGCTGCCATATAGAATCAGGTCTCCGCTCAGGCGATATGAGCATGCCCGAGGAAATTAACCGAATTGTTACTGACAGGGTTTCGGACCTCCTTCTTGCACCTGACGAAATATCTGTCAAAAACCTTCTTTCGGAAGGAATATCTGCATCAAAAATCATTTTGACCGGCAATATAATGATCGACACCCTTGATGCAAATATTGAAAGAGCCTCAAAAATGAGTGTTAAAGATATCGTGCAAAATAATTTTTCCGGTAAAAACCCCTTTTCAGAAAAAATAATATCAAATGAACCCAAATCTTTTGCACTTGTTACCCTTCACAGACCATCCAATGTGGATATTAAAGAAACTCTTTCAAAACTAGTAGCTTTTATATGCAATGTAGCATCAAAAGAATTGAATATTGTCTGGCCCCTCCATCCAAGAACTAAAAAAAATCTCAAATCGTTTGGTTTACTGGAAAATCTGTTAAAGCAACAAAATATTTTTATACTTCATCCGGTATCTTACTCTGAAACTCTTAAATTAAATTCCTCTGCACGCCTTGCTATAACAGACAGCGGAGGACTGCAGGAAGAATGCACCGTTCTCGGAACTCCCTGCCTTACATTGCGCAACAACACTGAAAGACCTGTTACCCTGAGAGAAAATAACGGCACTTCCATCCTCGTAGGCAATGACATTGTAAAAATTACGAATGAATTTTACAAAGCCCTTAAAATCGAAAAAAAACCTTACCGTCCACCACTCTGGGACGGTCATACTGCAGAAAGATGCCTTAAGGCGATAATTGAAAAGGTATAGGGGTGTAGAGGTGTAGAGGTGTAGAGGGAGTGGGCAGTAAGCAGCAGGTAGTAAGCAGTAGGTAATAACCAGTTTGCAGTAGGCAGTAAGTAGTAGGTAGTAAGTAACAGGATGTTTATTTGCAAAGTGACAATAGTCTCCAGCAGCCTGCAACCAGTGATCGTCAACTGATAATCGGTATTCAGTAATCGCGGATCGCCTCAAACCTGATGCCGCATGCCGCCACGCCGGTACCCGTTATAACATATTTTTATATCTTTACAATATGCTTCAACATTTAAAAAATCTTGCACCTGAAGAAAGAGCTCTCCTTCTTGTTTGTCTTTCCAAATTTGACAGCCAAGAACTGGACTTTCTGAAAAAATCTGTTTCTGAAATATCCGACTGGACGGGGTTTGTAAAAATTGTAAATGAACACGGAATAATTGCACTTGCTTACCATAAATTTAAAACCACCGGCCTTATAACACAGGTTCCACCAGACTTAATTGAAACATTTCGTGCAGGTTATCTTGCCAGCCTGAGAAGAAATACTTTGATATATCAATTATTCTATGAAACAGCAAATATAGCCCGGAACAATGGAATTAAAGTTATACCTATTAAAGGCCTTCTCCTCGAAAAAACTGTTTACGGTGATTCGGGTCTGCGGCAAATGAATGATCTGGATTTTCTGACTTCCCCGGAAGACGCATTTAACTTGCGTGACCTGCTGTTAAAGGAAGGCTTTTATTCAATACCGTTTATCTCTCCCATTCATTCATTTTTCATGCATTCCTACGGAAAACATATGCCTGAAATGATTAAAGACGGCCTGAACGTTGAAATACATTTCAGACTTTTCGCTGACAAAGGCAACAAGCTTACCCGCGAAATGGTTAAAATTTCAACCCAACCTTTTCCGGGTGGTAACGAAATGTCATTCTGCCCTCCTGACCGTCATCATTTTCTTTACCTAATAAAACACCTTGCTTCCCACGAAAAAAAAGATAATTCACAACTTAGACTTTATTGTGATCTTTTATTTCTTCTTGAAAAGTCAGGTGAAGAAATTATCGACAAAAACACCTTTGAACTCGCACATAAAGCAGGTGTTCTTGCTGAATTAAACCGAACACTTGGCCTGCTCAGATACTTTTTCGGAACAGGTCCCGGAGGAGCAGAAAAAGATATTAGTTCCAGCACAATTAATGATTTTATCCGTTTTCTCCGCCATCCGAAAAACCCCGCGCCAGGTGATGACCGCACCAGTTTCAAAGAGCAGATTGAAAATATTGAGGGATTGCATCACAAAATACTGTATGCTGCCGGAATGATATTTCCGTCACTTACTTTCATGAAATGGCGTTACAATACAAAAAACCGTCTTCAGGCCATGATTTACTACCCGAAAAGATGGTTTGATTTCATACGAAAAATTTTGTGAGCCGGTCAGAAATTCTCTATTCCGGCCTCCTGATCTTCTTCAGGAAAGCGGCCGGGATTGTCAGAATAATGTTCTGATCGAGCTTGTCGAGTCTGATAACCACCTTCTTCCTCGAACCAATTTTTATCAGTTCTCCTATTAACCCCTTCAATGCTCCGGTTGTCACTTCAACCATATCCCCTTTCTCAAAATTTCCGGGCGTTACCTCAACATCAGCGTTACTGTCAACAAGAAGACGAAGGTTATCAATCTGATACTGCGGTATTGCTACAGGTTTACCTTCAAATGTTATAATCCTTACTACCCCTGCTGTCCTGTAAACAACAGGGAAAAAAAGAGGTTTTGTTTTTACAAAAACATATGAAGAAAGCAATGGCTTCTCAACCATCTTTCTGCGGTCGCTCCATTGCCTCAGGGTTTTCTGCAAAGGAAGATATGTCTCGATACCCGACTCCTCCAACCGGCTGAATACCTGCTTCTCAGCCCTCGGTTTGGTATAAACGGCATACCACTTATTGTCCCGCGCGGAATTATTCTTTTTTTTATCAGTATCTTTTATTTCCATGCCTGCAACATGCGCCAACCATCGCAAAAATAACAATTTCTTCACCAATCTTATGAAATACCATAAAAACTGTCCCTGCTGTTCATTTCATGAACGAATCTATTAATTAACCCCCTTTGTTGCCCACTTTCTTTTTTGTTTTTTGCCCCCTTTCTTTTTCACCCTAAAAGGGAAAAGGATTGGTATTCTATATGTTATCATCGTAAAGTACAATTAACAGGCAGTATTTTAAAAGTTTTTTACCACAAAGAACACCGGGAAAAGCAAAGATCGCAAAGTAATATTCTCACAAATAATACTCCTTGTTCTCCTCTCAATAACCAAATTACTATTGAATTACGCCCTGAGCACAGCGAAGGGCCAATTACTATTGAATTACGCCCTGAGCACAGCGAAGGGCCAATTACTATTGAATTTCTCATGTATTAATCATTTCTTTTTCAGAATTTTTTCTTAAATTGGAAAAGCAATTTAAAATAAATCTATTATGGCCGGTAATCCTTAAACACTAATGGTTATGAAAAAAATCGCATTTTCATTACTCATCATTATTCTGATCACTAATCTAACTGAGGCACAGCTTCCCAAACCCAGACGTTTTGCACCTTCGTCTTCCGCTCCTGAGCTGTGGAAGCTGCGACGCTATGAACTCACTGGAGGAATCGGAATTACACAATTCTTCGGAGATATAGGAGGATACTCCATCGGTAAAAATGCCCTCGGCTTCAGGGATTTCTCCTTCATGCACACCCGGTACAACTTCACGGCCGCACTCTCATACAGAATCGTATCACCCTTTGCAGTCCGCCTGAATCTATCCGCGGGAACATTCCATGCAACCGATTCACGTGGTTCAAACGAAATGAGAGCATTCGAGTCAAAAACATCCTTCTTTGAACCTTCATTGCTGGGAGAATACTACTTCATCAAATCAAAAGGAGAATCGAGCTATATTTTTCAAAAAGGGAAGAGAGTAGTTTTGCTACCCCTGCTCTCCACTTTAAATCTTTATGGTTTTACAGGCATCGGAGGCATAGCTTACAGGGTAAACTTCACCAGCCCGATGCCCCTTACCGGAACAACACGCGAATCAGGATTCGCCCCAATCGTCCCTGTTGGTATCGGAGTTTCAATGGCGTATTCAGGAAAAACTAACTTCGGACTGGAACTTACGGGTAAATACGCATTCTCCGATTATCTCGACGGATATACCTCAAATTTCTCAAAAGCAAACGATGTTTACTATTTCCTGACTTTCACATTCTCATACAAACTGCCAACAACTTACGAAGGTATGCCATCGTTCAGATTCAGGTAGGACCTTAAAGGCGACGGGCGATAGGGCGACGGGCGACGGGCAACGGGCGACAGGGCGACAGGGCGACAAGCGAAAGGAGAAAGGAGAAAGAGGATGCCATGTGCTGGATGCTGGATACCGATTACTGATTACCGATTACCGGTTACCGGTTACCGAATACCCCTTCATTCCTCATCCCCGAGCCATGTGCTTTCCTTAAAGGTGCCGGTTACTCGTCACTCGTCACTTTGCAAAAAAATCCTACTGCATGCTGACTATTGCCTACTACCTGCTGCCTTCTGCCAAAATAATTACAGATTTTTCTTGCATTTCTTAAAACAAAAAATAATATTTACCTTTGCACCAAACCAAAAAACCTTTAGCTATGGCTGAGAAGACCAGATATTCGGATGAGGAGCTTGAGGAATTCAAACAGATTATCCTTGCCAAGCTCGAAAAAGCCAGAAAGGACTATGAGATACTCAAATCAAGTATCACTCACGAAGAGAGTAATGATACCATGGACACCTCCCCTACTTTCAAGGTTCTCGAAGAGGGTGCAACAACCCTGTCGAAAGAGGAGGCCGGACGTCTGGCTCAACGCCAGTTGAAATTCATTCAGCATCTCCAGGCCGCACTGGTAAGAATCGAAAACAAAACCTACGGTATATGCCGTGAAACAGGTAAACTGATCTCCAAAGAGAGACTACGGGCAGTACCCCACGCTACACTGTCAATAGATGCAAAAATGAAACAGAAACAGTAAAAACCTGATTAAATTACCTGTTCTCTATAAGCCGCCATAAAAAAGCGGCTTTTATTTTTGAAGGTTCAAGGTTCAAAGTTATTCAGACATTGTTAATTGACTACCCAGTACCCTGCACCTGCCTCTCCTCACACTTTCTCCACAACCACTTTAAGACTCACCTCATCAATCTCTACCTCCTTAACATTCTCCCCTGCGGGTGATGTTACCAACTCAACTGTCTCGGCAAGAGTCTGCGAACCAATATAAGATGCATGCCTTTTTACAGCCTCCCTCACAAAATCAAGATCTTCAATATACACCCTTATCTTGTCAGTCACATCAAAACCACTCTCCTTCCGTATGTTCTGTATACGGTTTACAAACTCCCTCGCTATGCCTTCATACCTCAACTCATCAGTTACCGTAATGTCAAGAGCAACGGTAAATTTACCGTCAGTGGCAACCTGCCAGCCGGGTATATCCTCAAGAATTATTTCAACATCATCAATTGTAAGTTCAACCTGAGTGCCGTTAAAGCTTAAGGTTTTTCTGCCAGCCTTCTCAAAGGCATTTATCTCCTTCTGATTCATCGCATTTACCGCAGACGCTATCTCCTTCATCAGTTTGCCATATTTCGGCCCGAGAACTTTGAAATTTGGTTTTACCTTCTTCACAACTATGCCTGAAGTGTCCTTAATATACTCCACTTCCTTCACATTAACCTCATTAAGAACCAGATTCCGCACCGACTCAAACCTACCGGCAAATGATTCATCAATAACAGGGAGAATGATTTTTGCCAGAGGCTGACGCACTTTTATATTTACTTTTCTTCTGATGCTCAATACCATTGAGGAAATTTTCTGTGCAATCTCCATCCTTTCCTCCAGTTCCTTGTCAATCAGTTTTTCGTCAGGAACAGGAAAAAGTGTCAGATGCACCGAGTCTTCCTCATACCTGCCGGTTACGCTGTTCAGGTCAACAAAGATGCGGTCCATATAAAACGGTGCAACAGGTGCAGCAAGCTTGCATACTGTCTCCAGACATGTATAAAGCGTCTGATATGCAGCCTGCTTGTCTTTATTCTGCTCCCCGCCCCAGAACCGTTTACGGTTAAGTCTTACATACCAGTTGCTGAGATTCTCGGTTACAAAATCCTGTATTGCCCTTGCTGCCTTTGTAATGTCATAATCCTCATAGCAACTGCTAACCTCTTTTACCAAAGAATTAAGAAGGGAAATTATCCACCGGTCAATCTCAGGGCGTTCACTTACAGGTATTTCCTTCCTGCTGTAATCAAAACCGTCAATATTTGCGTAAAGAGCGAAAAATGCATAGGTATTGTAAAGCGTTCCGAAGAATTTTCTTTTCACCTCCTCAACACCTGCTATATCAAACCTCAGATTATCCCACGGCTGCGAATTGGTAAGCATATACCACCTTACAGCGTCTGCTCCGTATTCTTCAATTGTATCAAACGGATCAATGGCATTGCCAAGTCGTTTCGACATTTTATTGCCATCCTTGTCGAGAACCAGTCCGTTGGAAATGATATTCCTGAATGCCACCGAGCCGGAAATCATTGTGGCTATAGCATGAAGGGTGAAGAACCATCCTCTTGTCTGGTCAACGCCCTCAGCAATAAAGTCAGCGGGAAACATTTTGCTGAAATTCTCCCTGTTTTCAAAGGGATAATGAACCTGAGCATAAGGCATGGCTCCAGAATCGAACCATACATCAATCAGATCCGGCTCACGGTACATCTTTTTCCCGCTGTCGCTTACAAGAATTATCTCATCAACAAAAGGCCTGTGCAGATCAAACGTTTCGTAATTTTCTTTTGAAAAATCATTTTCCTTAAAACCGGCAAGAGGATTGTTTGTCATAAATCCTGCCTTAACAGATTTCTCAATTTCTTTTTTAAGTTCAGCAACCGAGCCAATGCATTTTTCTTCTTTTCTGTCCTCTGTAACCCATATCGGCAATGGTGTTCCCCAGAAACGTGAACGGGAAAGGTTCCAGTCTACAAGGTTTTCGAGCCATTTACCGAATCTGCCGCTTCCGGTTGAAGGCGGTTTCCAGTTGATAGTGTTGTTAAGCTCTATCATCCTGTCGCGGTATGCTGTAGTACGTATGAACCATGCATCCAGAGGATAATAAAGCACGGGCTTGTCGGTGCGCCAGCAATGAGGATAACTGTGAACCTGTTTCTCTATCCTGAAAACCCTGCCCTGCTGCTTGAGCATAACAGCAATGTCAACATCTAATGTTTCGTCACTGCCGTTGAGCGCCGGATCATATTCATTTTTTACAGGTCTGCCCTCAAAACCCCTGTAGGTGTTCAGATTAACACGTTCCTTTACAAAACCCTCGTCCATATCAGCTACAGGTACCATATAACCACGCCGGTCAACAAGCGGACCCTTTGTACCGTCTTTCATTTTTACCATGAGCGGGGGGATATTCTTTTCCCTGCTTATCTTATAGTCGTCGGCACCAAATGTAGGTGCTATATGGACAACACCGGTACCTTCCTCAGTGGTTACAAAATCGCCTGTCACAACCCTGAAAGCCCCTTCATCGGGCCTTACCCAGTCAATAAGCTGATAATAGGTTATTTCTTCAAGCTTTTTACCTGAAAATTCATCAAGAATTTTATAGGGCACTTTTCTGTCGCCGGGCTTGTAATAATCATATCCTGTTCCGGGCTCTGTTCCCGGAAACACTGATGCAAGCAGTTCTTTTGCAAGAATAACAGTTAATGGTTCACCGGTATAAGGATTGAATGTGTCTGCTTTTACATAAGTAATCTCTCCACCCACAGCGAGGGCAGTGTTTGAAGGAAGTGTCCACGGAGTGGTTGTCCAGGCCATCACATGAACATCAGGTGTATCAATACCTTTATAGAGAAATTCTGATTTTTCATTTCTTATAAGTCTGAAAAGGGCAATGCATGTGGTATCTTTTACATCCCTGTAACATCCCGGCAGGTTGAGTTCATGAGAGCTCAGCCCTGTTCCTGCTGCCGGAGAGTAAGGCTGAATAGTGTATCCCTTGTAAAGGCATCCTTTCTGATAAAGCTGCTTCAGGAGCCACCAGAGTGTTTCAATATATCTGTTATCGTAAGTGATATAAGGATCATCCATATCGATCCAGTACCCCATTTTGCGGGTCAGATCTTCCCACTGGCTGGTATACTGCATCACATCTTTTTTGCAGGCACTGTTATAATCGGCTATGGATATCTTTTTGCCTATGTCTTCCTTTGTAATGCCAAGAGCCTTTTCCACTCCAAGCTCCACAGGCAACCCGTGGGTATCCCATCCGGCCTTGCGTTTTACCTCATAACCGCATTGTGTTTTATACCTGCATATCACATCCTTTATGGCGCGTGCCATAACATGATGAATACCTGGCATTCCGTTTGCAGAAGGCGGTCCTTCATAAAATACAAATTCACCCCTGCCATTTCTCTCCCTTACACTCCGGCGGAATGTGTTATTATCATCCCATAATTTCAGAATATCCCTGTTCACTTGCGCCAGGTCAAGTACCTTGTATTCAGGAAATTTTTTCCTCATAAAATCAAGCGGTTAATATTTGAAAAAATCGCACAAAGATAGTAAAAAGATTATTTCCTGTACTCACCCCTAAACCCACTTTCTACTTCGTAAAGAGGGGGCTTATATGACTTATAAGTTACACAACCTCTTCCCTCCTCTCTGCAAGCAGAGAGGGGGGCCAGGGGGGTGAGTACAGGCAAATAAATTTCATAAAAATCTCTTTATTTTGTATCCTTTATATTGATTTTATGAAATCCAAAATAATTCATTGTTTAATATTACTTTCTTTTCCTCTTCTTTTAGTCGGACAGACTGATACTTCCCTCATTTACACCGCTGTGGGACCGGAGGATTTTCTTACCCTCATCCGCTTTAGGGAGAATGCCGTTCTGATAGATGTCAGGCTGCCATTTGAATACCGTAAGGGACATATCGAAAGAAGTATTAATATCCCGATTAAACGAAGCCGTGAAAAATTCTTAAGAAAAATCTCCTTTGTACCACAAGAAAGTTTAATCCTTCTTTACTGCGACAGTGATGTGAGAAGCATTAGTGCTGCACGAAGGTTGTACGATGCTGGATACAGGAAAATATATATCCTTGATGGCGGGATTACGGCATGGAAAAAGAAGCTACTTCCGCTTGAGGGAAGAACAGACCGGCCCAACAGGTAAGAATCAACTGCCGATTTACCTGAGATATTTTTTTACATAACCCTCCAGCTCTGCTCTCACAATCTTTGCTATGTATTTGCCAAGGATGTCGAACTCAATGTTCACTACGGTGCCGGGCCTGATCTGATGAAAATTGGTGATCTCGTAGGTATAGGGAATGATTGCAACCTGAAATGATTCAGGTTTTGAATTCACCACTGTAAGGCTTACCCCGTTAACAGCCACAGAACCTTTTTCTACGGTCATGTAGTCTTCCCTGAGGGGTTCATATTTAAATGTATAATACCAGCTTCCTCCTGCCTCTCTAACATCTATACACACTGCTGTCTGGTCAATATGCCCCTGCACCATATGTCCGTCGAGCCGTCCATCGGCTTTCACACTTCGTTCAAGATTCACTTTGTCGCCAACCTTCAGAAGTCCGAGATTGGTCTTTTCAAGAGTCTCCCTGATGGCGGTTACAGTATAGGTTTCTTTATCTTTCCGCACCACCGTAAGGCACACCCCGTTATGGGAGATGCTCTGGTCAATCTTCAGCTCATCCGTAAAAGAACACCTCATGGTAATGTGTAGGTTATCCTTCTCTTTTTCAAGTTTTACCACTGTTGCTGCTTCTTCAATAATTCCTGAAAACATTTTTCTAATTTTTTATTTACTGTGGTAAAGATATTCAAATATTGGTTAGCAGCCCCTTTTTTTCTCCTCCTAAATCCCCCCAAATTGGGGAACTTAATATCTGTATCGTCCTGAAAAAAGTTGACAGTTTTTATTTTTCTTGTCAACCTATTTCAGGACAAGACAATCTGTACTACCCCTCTCCTCATCATTTGGGGAGGTCGGGAGGGGCAATTTCACCTGCTCTCCGTCTCCCATATCAGTTTCTTTCCGAATCCCAGCCTGTTATCAGTCATCTTTACATAGGTAAGATCAACAACCCAGAGATGTGTTTCTATCAGAGCGGCAACAGGGAACCGTTTCAGGTAAGCTCTTTTTGCTTTATCAAGCCTTTCCCCCTTTAGTTCCGAAATAATTCCCTGAAACTGTATTCCTCTTATTTTTCCTATTATCAATGTTTCAAGAACCACCGACCCTGCAACACAAGGATTTGTTAGAAATTCCCGGCCATGGCGGGTATCTTTGTTAGTTGTAAATACAAGTGCATTTTCATCTTCCATGTATACATAAAAGCAATTGGCACACCAGGGTTCATTACCAGTTGCTGTTGCAATGGTCAGAACGTGGTGTTTTTTAAAAAACTTTACTATCCGTCTGTCAGTCATTTTCCATCCAGCTGAATCCTGGTACAGTGAACCCGGCAAGGTTAAGCACCCGGTCAACTATTGTATCAACCATATCTATTATTGTGACCGGTTTTCTGTAGAATGAAGGCGAAGCTGGACATATTATGGCTCCGGCAAGAGTGAGAGTTTCCATATTTCTGATATGAATCAGGTTGTATGGTGCCTCTCTGGGAACAAGTATAAGTTTTCTTCTCTCTTTAAGCATTACATCGGCGGCTCTGGCAATAAGATTATCCGACGTCCCGTTTGCTATCCTGCCAGTTGTTCCCATTGATGCCGGACAAATTATCATTGTGTCGTATTGTGATGAGCCTGATGCGAACGGGGTATAAAATAAATTATTATCATATTCCTTCGCGGGTGCTGTTATGACCGGTTTTGAGTCTAATTCTGATTCCCATATTTGTTTTGCTGTATCAGAAAAAATAACTGCGATTTCTTCCGGTGGTGTATTAAGTGATTTAAGTTTTTCGAGCAACCGTAGTGCATAGATTGATCCGCTGGCTCCCGTAACTGCCAGAATAATTTTCCGGGATTCTATTTTTTTAATTTGTTGCATTATCTGCCGGTCTTTAATGGAACGCTGATAAACGCGGATTTTCAACCGCGGATCTGCGCTGATCTATCTGCGTGTATCCGCGGAAAATAATCCGCGTGCTATAAACATAATCATAACAAAAGTAACAATATTAATTTGAGAATTCCAACAGGATTTTTAATTAACTGAATGGAACGCTGATAAACGCAGATTTCCAAACACAGATTTACGCTGATCTATCTGTTCCTGTTAATGAACTCCTGTAGAAGTTTATCTTTTAATATGGCAACTCCCGTTGAAGCCTTTTCCTTGATTATTTCAATCTTTCTTCCTGAAGGTAAATATACGTCGCCGGGGTCGATCAGAAAAACCGGAACATGAGACGGAACATATGCAATCAGCCCGGCAGCCGGGTAAACATTCAGGGAAGTACCTATTATTATAAATATGTCTGCACTGGTTGCGATTTTCACCGCCTCATCCATCATTGGAACAGACTCACCAAACCAGACAATGTGCGGTCTTAACTGGCTTCCTTTTTCACATTTGTCTCCTGGATTAATATCTTTATAACCTATTTCATAAATAAGTTTCGGATCAGCAGTGCTTCTTGCCTTTGTGAGTTCACCATGAAGGTGAATAACTCTGGTACTCCCGGCCCTTTCATGAAGGTTATCAATATTTTGAGTAATAATATAAACCTCAAAATATTTTTCCAGTTCCGCCAGTCCCTTATGTCCTTCATTAGGCTGAACGGCTGCAAGCTGTCGCCGGCGTTCATTGTAAAACCTGAGAATAACATCAGGATGTTTCTGCCAGCCGGCAACAGACGCAACTTCCATTACATCATATTCCTCCCATAACCCGCCGCTGTCACGAAATGTTTTGATACCGCTCTCGGCACTCATGCCCGCACCCGAAAGAACCACAAGGCGCTTTTTCTTTTCCATATTACAAAAATAATCAAAAAGAAATGATGTATTATGCAGAAAAGATTTATAAGATATAATTTAACGGGCCTTAACACAATGGAAACCGGGGAAACACAGAGTGGTAAATTTATTAACACCTCTCAATAATCTCGCTAATAACTGATAAATTTGAGCTATGATTGATCATCTGACCATACAGAAGATTCTTGATGCCGCACAGATAGTTGAAGTGATTCAGGAATTCGTACCGCTGAAGCGCAGAGGTGTCAATCTTCTCGGTTTGTGCCCTTTTCATAATGAAAAAACTCCTTCCTTCACTGTATCGCCTTCAAAAGGTATTTTCAAATGTTTCGGATGCGGCAAGGGGGGAAATGTTGTTAATTTCATAATGGAACATGAACACCTGAGTTACCCTGAGGCTTTAAGGTACCTTGCCGCAAAATATCATATCGAGATAGAAGAGAAGGAATTAACAAGTGAAGATATTGAAAAACAGAATGAGCGGGAAAGCATGCTGGTTCTGACTGCTTATGCGGGCAAACAGTTTATGGAAAATCTTTTTAATACAGATGAAGGCAGATCGGTGGGACTTTCGTATTTCAGAGAGAGGGGCTTCAGGCAGGATACTCTTAGAAAATTTGAGGCAGGTTACTGCCTTGAAAAACGGGATGCCTTCACCAGCAAAGCTCTTGCTGATGGCTACAATGAAGAGTTTCTCGTTAAAACCGGATTGTCAGTAAGACATGAGGATAGGCTTTTCGATCGCTTCAGCGGCAGGGTAATATTCCCGATACATTCCCTCTCGGGCCAGATACTCGGGTTTGGCGGAAGAATATTAAAGTCAGACCCGAAAGCCGCCAAATATATCAATTCCCCTGAATCAGATATTTATCATAAAAGCAGAATTGTATACGGAATCTACCAGGCCAGAAAAGCAATAACTAAAGAGGATAAATGTTATCTAGTTGAAGGTTACACGGATGTTCTGTCACTTCACGAAGCAGGCATTGAAAATGTTGTGGCTTCAAGCGGTACATCCCTTACGGTTGAACAGGTACGTCTAATCAAACGGTTTACACATAATATTACTATAATCTACGATGGCGACGAGGCCGGCATTAAAGCTTCATTAAGAGGAATTGACATTGTACTCGAGGAAGGAATGAATGTCAAGATTGTACTTCTTCCTGATGAGGAAGACCCTGATTCCTATTCAAAAAAAGTCTCAAATGAAGAATTCAGAACTTTTGTAAGAGACCAGGAAACAGATTTCATAAGATTCAAAACAAAACTTCTGCTTGCTGAAGCAAAAAATGATCCGGTAAAGAGAGCTGGCCTGCTACATGATATTGTTGGTTCAATAGCTGTTATACCTGAAGCAATATCCCGTACCGTTTATATAAAGGAGTGCAGCACCCTGTTGGAAATACAGGAAGCCATTCTCTATAATGAAGTCAATAAACTGCGGCGGCAGAAGGCATTTCAGGACAGGAATAAATATCCTGCACCCGAAGACCTTCCTGCTCCTGTTTCTGTACAACAGGCTCAAATAATCCATCAACCGGTTTCATTCCACTCCGAACAGGAAATAATCAGACTCCTTCTTAAATATGGCAGTGAAATCTTCGAAAGAAAAATTAACAAAGAAGATGGTTCCGAATCAATCATTACTGTTGCGGATTATATAGTGTACGAAATAACAGATGATAACCTTGAGTTTGAAAATCCGGTATTTTCAGGCATCTTCAGTGATTACAGATTTCATGTCAGTCAGGGAATTTTCCCGGGTGACCAGCATTTTATTAGGCACACTGACCCTGACATTTCAAGCACCTCGGCCAACCTGCTTGCCGAGCCGTATGAAATCAGCAAAATATGGAAAGAAAAACAGACATATGTGCAGACAGAAATAGATATGCTTAAAAAAATTGTGGAAGACAGCGTGCTCAAATTCAAAGGAGATAAAATCAAATCGCTACAAAAAAATATTATTAATCAGATAGACGAGGCGGCTAAATCCGGCGATATTCAGAAAGTAATTTCGTTACAAAAAAGATATGATACTTTGCAGAAAACTCTTTCAGTAATTTCAAAGAAACTTGGAGACAGGATTATTTTATAATTTTTCATACTTTTATCATCAAAAATATGACTTGATGAGAAATATTTCCTGCAGCATAATCATTCCGGTTTTAGCTTGTGCCCTTTTTATTACAGGCTGCAGGCATGAAAAACCATCGGAGGGGAAACCGCCACGTCGTATCTTTTCAACCTACAGAAATAATACGGGCAATAAAATAACTGTCACAAGAAAAGAAATTTTCTACGGGCTTCTTACTCCAACCGAAATAACCACAATCTTCAGCCGTCTCGGAGTACCCCAGGATAATTCAATTCTTAATCCGGTATCAAACAATAAACTCTATACAAGCAACGCCAAAGCTGCCATTAATCTGGGTATTTATGGTGTTGATTTCGGCTATGTAAAAATGTTTGGCGTAGGCCAGCAGATGATAGATTATATTATCACAGTAAGGGATTTGAGTAATAAACTCGGTATTCCTGACAGGTTTCTTCTTGACCCAATCAGAAAACTTGAAAGCGGAATGTCCGACCCTGATTCTGTTATGGCACTTGTAAACAAATCATACAGCGATATTGAAAACCATCTGCGCCAGGACGGACGTGAAAGTACTGCCGGACTGATGCTGATGGGAGGATGGGTGGAGGCTCTTTATATTACATCCCAACTGCTCTATAATCCCGAAAATCTTGATAAAGAGGTCGTGGAAAAAATTGCACAGCAAAAATATTCTCTTACCTCTCTAATAGGATTTATGAGGAATTATTACGATGACCCCGTTGTTGTCTATTATACAAAAAAATTAATCTACCTGCGGAGGTTCTACGATACTTTCGAAATCTATTTCAAAAAGGGAGACCTCGAAATAGATACAAACCGTAAAGTTCTCCTGGCCTCCGGAAGTGATATTAATATAACTATCGAAACACTTACAAAAATCAGGGATTATGTGAAAAAACTGCGGACCGAAATGGTAACCCCTTGAATCCCTTTTCAAAATTTATCTGTTTCCTTTCAGGATATTTTATATTTTTGCCCCCTCATTCAGAACTATGGATTTTTCTTTTCTACGAAAATTTCTTCCTGGTCTTATACCTCTTGTAATATTCATTATCGCTGATGAATTATGGGGTACGGAAACAGGCCTTTATATTGCAATTACATCCGGTTTGGCAGAACTTGCTTTTTATTACATACGTACAAGAAAAATTGACAGATACATTCTGCTTGATACCCTTCTTCTTGTTGTACTTGGCGGTATATCAATTTTACTGGAAAACGAAATTTTCTTTAAAATCAAACCTGCAATAATAGAAAGTATATTATTAATTGTCATTGCCTTTTCACTGTGGGGCCCGAAAAACCTGATTCTGACAATGTCGCAGAGATATGTGGGAGAAATACGCCTTACTGATGGCATGGAACAGGTAATGAAGAAAAATATGAAAATTATGCTGGCCATTATAACATTCCATATATTGCTGGTATTATATTCAGCTGAATATATGTCTGATGAAGCCTGGGCTTTCATCAGTGGTGGCCTGTTTTACATTTTTTTTGGCTTATGGTTTGCAGGAATATGGATATTCACGCGTCTGAAAAACAGAAAATACAGAAATGAAGAATGGCTGCCGGTAGTGAACCCTGAAGGGAAAATTACAGGAACAGCTCCCAGAAGCATATGCCACGACGGAAAAAGCAAACTCCTGCACCCTGTGGTTCATCTTCATATAATCAATAAGGAAGGAAAAATATTTTTACAGAAAAGATCTGATTCCAAAGATATCCAGCCCGGAAAATGGGATACTTCAGTTGGGGGTCATATTGCACCCGGAGAAACCATTGAAGAAGCACTTAAAAGGGAAGTGAGGGAAGAAACAGGTCTTACGGCTTTTAATGCAGCATTCATTAAAAATTATGTATGGGAATCGGAACGGGAAAAAGAACTGGTTTTTTCATTTATCTGCTTTTCAGATGAAGCCCCGCAGGTTGACATGGTCGAAGCTGTTGAAGGCCGTTTCTGGTCTCAGGCAGAAATCGAACAAAACCTCAGAAAAGGAATATTTACACAAAACTTCGAAAATGAATACCAGATTATTAAAGAAAAACTTGTAAAATAAATAATGAAAATTACCCTGTAACAGACATTATTAAAATCATTAGTTACCTTTGAACCTTCTTAAAAACAAATAATGAAATCTGTTAAAAACAATAATACCCTGATAATTATTAATCCCAAAGCCGGACGAAAGAGAATAATTGAAGTATCAGAAAGAATTGCGAAATTCAGTAATCATTTCGACTATGCTGTTTTTGACGATGTAGAGGAATTCAGGTCTTTTATTAAGGCATCCAGGGATAAATATGAAATTTTAGTTGCAGCAGGTGGTGACGGTACTGCAAACAGTCTCGCAAAAGAACTTATTGGTACAGGTAAAACCCTTGCTGTGCTTCCGGTTGGTTCAGGTAACGGATTTGCAAGAGAAATGGGATTCAGGAAAAGCATACGCAAACTTATCAGTGACATCCGGTACGGAAAGACATTTTGCACCGATGTGCTGTATATTAACGGCATACCATGCATTAATGCGGCAGGAACCGGTATCGACAGCTTTGTGGCTCATGATTTTTCAAACCTCACAAAAAGGGGATTCTGGAGTTACGTGCTGGCTTGCTTCAGAGTAATATTTGCAATAAAACCGGTACATATTAAAGTAACAATCAATAATAAAACACTTGATGAAAAAGTATTCATGTTTTCAGTTACTAACACAAGACAGTTCGGAAATCACGCAATAATAGCCCCTTATGCCATCCCTAATGACGGCAGATTAAACATAGTTATAGCACGGCCATTCCCAAAAATTTTAATGCCCCTCTTTGCAATAAGGCTTCTTACAGGAACATTGAAAGAATCAAAATATATAAGTTATTACGAAACCGACCAGCCGGTAATTATAGACACACCCGAAAAAAAATTTCATATCGACGGAGAACCTGTCCTGCTTGAAAGCCCTGTAAATATTACTATCAGGAAAAACGGACTTAAAGTTCTCGCTACAGGAAGAAATAAATGGATCTAAAACAGCTGAAAATTCCGGTATGGACAGAAAAAATCAGGATAAATCAATACCGCATATATATGCCGGAGAATCATAAAACCGTTCTTTTTCTTTTTCATCAAAATTTATAAACCGAAAATAAACCAGTCCGGGCTTGGCATTAAGCATTCTGTTAAACACTCCCATATCTGTTTCATACTGAAGCTTTTCAAAAAGTTCACTTCTGTCATCAAGCCACATAAGAGCCGTATTGAAACCTTCCCGGGCACAAACCGATTCAAACAGCGTGGCAAGTCTCTTCTCTTTTCCCTTCCTGCAATAAATGGCATCAAACACTATGAATCTGAACTCTCCTGGTTGAAAAAGCCTCCTGTAATATGGTATATACGGAAGCACATTCATAATTATCCATCCCCACACACCAGGAATATTATAAACCCAGTACCCCGAAGGAATTGCACATACACCTGCAATAATTTCATTGCCTTCTTTGAGAACATAATACTTGTTACCGATAAAAGCATAATCGGCAGTAAAAAGTGAATACCCACTGTAATAACTGTTAAGGAGTTGCGTCATCAAAGGTTTTTCTTCCTCTTTAAGAAGTTCAACTTTAGAATAAAAAGATGGAGAAAACCGGCTGAAAGCAACTGTAAGAAAAGACCTTAAATATTCATAACCAGCCTGATGCACAATATTTTTCGATCTCTCATTCATACTTTCCACATAAGCAAACATTATATGTTTGTTGCCTTCGCTTACATTCTGAAAATCAAGAATATGTGGTTTGCTGAATAATTCCAGAATTTTTTGTTTGAAAGAATCTTCCTTTTCAATTCTGATATGTTGCTTTTCGTGTTTATATATTTCAGGGTCAGACTGATAAAAAGACTGAAATGCAAAATATCTTATATAGGTACAGTTGGCTTTCAGAGGCCCCTGTCCTGTTACTCTGAAACATGTTCCGATAGTTCCTGCTAGCTGTCCTTTTTTATACAGGGAAATAAATCTGATTTTATCTCCGTATTCCGCTATTCGTGATTCAACATCCCGGAGAGAATATCGCATTCCTCCTTGCGACCCCTGTATGGTATTATTAAGCAGATATATGATATCCTCACCTGGGTAATCAGATAATCTTAATTCAAGTTCTCCGCAACTGATGAGGACTTTTTCAAACATCCCAAAGTTTTACTTTTTATCCAGACTTCCAAATACCCTCTGAAGCAGAGGCGTAACTCTTGCAGATACATCTTTTCTTATCCTGTATTCCTCCTGTTCTACTTTCAAAAACATACCTGCAAGAGCTTTATTAGTAAGAAAATCATCAAGATCTGTGTTCACCGGTTTCAGACCGGTAATTTTCCCGGCAACAGAGTTTGCAACAGAGTTCCATTTACCTGTTAATGTTTCCCATGAATCTTTTGTGGAAATGCCTGCAATAATCTTTTTTTCTGTAGACGCCTTAATTTTGGGCTTATAAAGAACATAAAGTTCATTATAGGTGGTTTTTCGCAGATAATCAGTAGCCGCATTATCTGATCCATTCAGGATATTGAAAGCATCTCTTATAGTCATTTGCCTGATACTGTTCACAAACACAGGGGCAACCTCTTTTGCTGCATCTTCTGCAGCCCTGTTGATCCTTAGAATGACATCCTCTACCAGCCTGTCACCACCCGGAATTTTTGAAATATTATCCACAATTATTTTTGCTTCATCAGGCAGAAAAATTTTTACAAGTTCATCTCCGTAATAACCATTTTCAGCCGCAAGTTTTCTGGCTGAGTTCTGTGCCCCCGTAATAAGCGCTTCCTTTAACCCTTCAATAACTTCCTGCTCGCTAAGTGGTAAACCCGATGACTGAATTACTTTCATAAGCTCTGCACAACCTGCAATAGACAGAAACACAATTAACGATAAAACACCAATAGACTTCTTCATAAATAAAATTTTTACCTATGCAATTTATAAATATTATCAGTATGCCGCTATCCGGAATCAGGCAAAATTGATAAACCCATTTCCTAACCTATGTGACAAAAGGAAGAAGGGTCTGGGCAATGAAAATATCTTCCGGGTTGGTTATTTTTATGTTCTCACGGTTTCCTTCCACCAGATTGATTTTTACTCCGGTTTTCTCCACAACAGTTGCATCATCTGAAAATGAAGGATCATATTCCTGCCTGTAAGCATTCTTTATCAATTCAATATCAAATACCTGGGGAGTCTGTACCTGTTTGATATCAATTCTGTTTACAGGTTTTGAACTGTTGCCGGAAATAATACGTATCGAATCGGAAGGACTTATAACAGGTATTGCATTCCCATACCTAACTGCTGTTTCAAAACACCGTCTGATAGTATCAATGCTCACCAACGGTCTTACACCATCGTGAATTGCAACCAGACCCGGACCATTTACAAACTCCAGACCATGTTTTACGGAAATAAATCTGTGCTTTCCTCCTTTGACAAGAGTGTGAGGTATTTCAAAAAAATACTTTTTTTGAAGAGTGTTCCAGAATCTTAACTGGTTTTCCGGAAGAACAGCAATAATTTCAATAGAACTGTCAAATTTTCTGAACTTCTCAATAGTATGCATCAATACAGGCTTGCCGGCAAGTTCAAGAAACTGTTTGGGTGTATCAAGGCCCATTCTTTTCCCGCTCCCTCCGGCAACAACAACTACATATAAATCCATATCTGAAATAAATTAACCAGATTCCTGATGCTAACTATTACTGTTTTGTGTATAAAAACCTCCTTATACTTCTCTTCGGAGTTTTGATAAACTCTTCTTTCTGAATCCTGACTTTGTGAACAGCCATATATTCAGGCAGGCGGTTGTTTACTTTTTTTCTTATTTCATCAAAAACAGCCATTATCTGATCATCAGGTATATTGTCACTCTTCAACTGGTCATAATCAGGATAAACAAGTGCTACAAGTTTATTATCTTCATCTATTACAACTGATTCCGTAATATATTTTTCATTATTAAATGCCGATTCAATCTCTTCAGGATAAATGTTTTTACCCGACGGACCAAGAATCATGCTTTTGCATCTGCCTTTTATATAAATATTCCCTTTTTTATCAATTACACCAAGGTCTCCTGTATGCAGCCATCCATTTTCATCAATTACTGCTTTTGTTGCTTCCTCATTTTTGTAGTATCCTGTCATTACGTTTTCTCCTCTGAGAATTATTTCTCCCACCTGATTTTCCGGATCGGGCGAATCAATCCTGACTTCGAGGGTATCAACAGCTTTGCCTGAGGCACCAAGTTCCGTGGTGTCCCATGATGCATAACTGATCAGAGGCCCGCATTCTGTCATACCGTATCCAACAGTAAACCTGAAACCTATTTTCCTGAAGAATTTCTCTGTATCCGGATTAAAAGCCGCACCTCCTATCACTAACTCCTTGAAACGCCCTCCAAATGAATTTTCAAGCTTTTCCCTGATCTTTTTATAAAGTATCCTGTTTAGCCCCGGAATAGAAAACAACAATTTCATATAGGGTTTGCTTATAACGGGCAAAATCTGTTTTTTATAAATTTTTTCAATTACCAGGGGGACCGACAGAATCAACCTCGGTTTTATCTCTCCGAAAGCCTGAAGAATAATCTGAGGGGAAGGAGTCTTTGAAAGAATGGTAATATGACATCCATAAGTAAAAGGAAAAAGAAATTCAAATGCACAGCCGTATGTATGAGCCAGCGGAAGAAATGATACAACCGGATCTCCCGGATCAAGTGGCATATGGCTCTGGGCATACCTGACATTTGCTGCAAGACAATTATGTGACAGCATGACTCCTTTAGAAAACCCTGTAGTGCCTGAGGTGTAGCTGATAACAGCAAGTTTGTCGTTGGTTACATCCGAAAATTTAATATCATCTGGTTGCAGGCCGGTATAAAGTTTCCTGAACTCAGCTTCAAGCTCCCTGTATGCCTTTTCTGCAGATAAATTACGCGACACAATTAGATCAAAGGTGTCTACAGAAATAACTGAAATGATTTGTGGCAACCTGTTGAAATCCATTGTCTCCCATAATTTGTCTTCAGAAAACAATAGTTTTGAATCACTATGATTCACTATGTTCATAAGATCATCAGGCTTGAAGTCGGGTAGAACTGGTACAATAACTGCCCCATACGTGACTACCGAAAGATATACAACACACCAGTTGGCCGAGTTTCTTGCTACCAGCGCAATTTTGTCCCCTTCTGATATACCGGATTTTCTGAAAAAAAGATGAAATTTCATGATTTTTTCAGCAATTTCCCTGTAGGTATATCCCTTTCCCCTGTAATCAGACAAAGCTTCAATATCCCAGTTTTTCCTGATGCTCTGTTCGATATATCCTATCAGACGTTCCTTGATCATATCCAAATGGTTTTAATTGGTTGGTTAAAGCATTGTTTTACTAATAAACATACATTAACAGAAGTGCTATGATGCATAACAAATTAACTGCAGAAAAAAAATAGTTGTACTTCTCTCTCTGCTTACGGAACTGTTGAAGCTTTCTTGCAAATATACCTATGGTAGGAACGAATAGTACAATCAGAAATGCAAAGAATTCAATGCCAAAAAAGACTTCATCAAGTCCTCCCTTTACCAGGGCCGCCAGATAAACAACCAGCAGCAAAACCAGAACATAAAGAAGATAACTTGCTTTCAGTAAAAGGGTCGAAACCGGGCGTGTTTTATGAAGCAGATGCGGCTTCAGGTAGGCATATGCAAGAGAAAAAATCAGAACAATGAACGCCGCACCAAGAATATAACTAAGAATATGTGGAAAATTAGCCATAATGTAAGTTATTATAAATTATTTCTTTTCGAGTTCCGACCATACAAGAGAGCTTGCTCCAAGTACTGCTGCATTTTTTTCTTCAATCCCTGACGGGAGAAGTTTTACCTTTCCCCTGTAAATGCTCAGCAGGTTTTCTTCCATATATCTCCTTGCAGGCTCAAAAATCAAATCCCCGGCACCTGCAAGGCCTCCAAAGAGAAATATTGCTTCCGGACTGGTATGTGCCACAACATCTGCAAGTTTTATTCCCAGCATCATTCCGGTATATTCAAATGCCTTTAATGCAATTTTATCTCCTTTCAAAGCCGCTTCATAAATAATTCTTGCATCTATCTCTTCAAAACTCATTTTTCTTAACCTGCTTGGTTCAAGACTGTTTGCCATAACCTTCAGAAACGTTCTTTTCAGACCGGTTGCTGAAACATATGTTTCAGTACATCCCTTTTTCCCGCAACCACATTCCCTTTCTGAATAGCCAGGTTTTATTGTTGTATGTCCCAGTTCCCCGGCAAACCCATCATTACCGTAAACCAGCCTGCCATTCACAACAAAACCACTTCCCATACCTGTTCCAAGAGTAATTACAACAAAATCTTTCATTCCTTTTGCGGCTCCATAAATCATTTCTCCCACCGCTGCCGCATTGGCATCATTAGTAACAATAACAGGTATACCGGTTAACCGTCTGAAAAGTTCTGCCAGCGGGGTAATACCTTTCCATGGCAAACCAGCAGGATACTCTATAGTACCTTTGTTTATATTCCCCATTGGAGCTCCGATACCAATTCCAGCAAGTTCAGTCCCCGGTTCAAGCCCTGAAAGACCTGATACTATTTCATTGAAAACCTTCTCTGTAAAATCTTCCGGCTGAGGATAACGGGCTGTCTTAACCAGACCTTCTGCAAGAATATTCCCCTCCCTGTCAACAAGACCAAAGACAGTATTAGTCCCTCCTATATCAATACCAGCAGCAACTTTTTTCCCTGCCATCGGTTAAATAAAATTTATAAATCTTTAGAAATTACAAATATCAATAAAATAATGCAATTAATAAATTAAAGCCGGTTTTTTTAAAGAATTTATGTTAATTTCCAGTAAGACTGATTATTCAGTTTAATTTAATACATTTAAAATAATAATGCCATCTTGCTGCTGGCACGACAAGGTGGCAATTTTTTTTATAACTGTTATATAAAAAGTTCATTCCATGCAAGGGCAGCAGCTCCGAGCACTGCAGCATTATGTTCCTTGATTCCGGAAGGCAGTACTTCAAATCTACCACGGTACCACGGCATTACATATTTATCAATATACTGTCGCAGGGGTCTGAACAATAATTCTCCGGCATTTACCAGACCACCAAAAAGAAATACTGCCTGAGGACTTGTGCAGATCACAGAGTTTCCTATTCCGAGAGCCAATTTGTCGGCTGTAAAATCAAATGCCTGTAATGCAACCGGGTCGCCCTGTAAAGCCGCTTCTGCTACTTTTTTAGCAGTCAGTTCGGCAGGAGGTATCTGCCTGAGAACAGACTCCTCCCTCATTTCACTGAGCAGAAGAAGAACCGTTCGTACCAGACCTGTTGCCGAAGCATAAGTTTCAAGACATCCATGGCTTCCGCAACCACATGCCCTGCCACCCGGAACTATTACCATATGCCCGAGCTCTCCTGCAAAACCCGTATGCCCGTAAACCATCTGCCCGTTCACTACAATACCACTGCCAAGCCCGGTACCGAGTGTCAGAACAATAAAGTCCTTCATCCCTTTAGCTGCACCAAAAATCATTTCTCCCATTGCAGCAGCATTTGCATCATTTGTCAGAACAACCTTGACTGAAGTCTTTTTCTCAATCATATCAGCTACAGGAATTACACCCCTCCAGACCAAATTGGTTGCCTGTTCAATTGTCCCCTTGTAATAATTGCCGTTCGGAGCCCCAATACCTATACCCAGAATATTTACACTTCCTGCTTTTTTGTGCATTTCATTAATAGCCTCTGCAACAGAATTTACAAAATCCTGAATTTTAGGATAATCGGCAGTAAGCAGACTGGCTTCAGCAAGAATATTACCATCCCTGTCAACCAGACCCATTACCGTATTTGTTCCTCCTATGTCAACACCTGTTACAACTTCTTTCATAATCAAAATTTATTAAAATTAATAAATTAAATTTTGTTTAAGTGTCACGAATTTAACAAATCTGAAATAATTAACTTATTCTCTGCATCTTTTTTATTATCTAAGCTTAGCAGGATTATTTAACCTGAGTCTTTGGTGTTTTTCATGCATTTCACTAACATCCCAGTCCTGTTCAATTCTCCAGTCGGTTTTAACTTCAATCTCGTCAGGATAATATGAAACCGGTTCGGGCTGTATTTTCAGGTCATAGTCACCTGTACTCCAGCGTCCGTCGCCATTAATGTCGTAAATTATCCTTATCCGGTATTTGCCTTTCTCCAGAAACGGGAAAACTGCAGTCCCCTCATTTTCAACCCTTTTTTCAGCTACAGGTTTTTCACTATTGTCAAGCAACTGTACAACCATTTTACCTTGCCCGTTTTTTAGAATCATCGCCAGATGACCAAACGAATTTTCAGGTCTCATTGAAAATGAATACCCAGTCGAATCAGAAAGATCATTATATATGCTGCTGAAAGCCCCTTTGTCTGTAATAATCTGATATCTAACCTCTGCATTAAGTTTTGTTTTTAAAATGTATCTAAGAGAAGTCGCAGTGTCAGGAGTCAGTGTATATGGAACTGCAATTTTATAATCTTTGTCAACCCTGAAAAGTTTTATTTTTGACGTATCAGGTTCTCTTAAAGGAGAAGAAGCAGTAAAAACAATCTGCTGACCTGGTTTCAAAGTACCACCTGAAATATTGCAGGTAATCCTGTAAGGTATCTGTGCTCCTTTCCCTCTCACAGGCTTTACTGCAAAATACCTCATCGGAATTGTATCTTTTTTGTAAACAACCTTGTTTTCTTTATCAGTAAAAGGGTACCTGATAAAAGTTGTAATTTCCTGTTTTGACCATATCAGGCTGTCGAGAAGCCATACAGTCATTGTGTCTTTCAACTCATTTCTTTCGATGAAAAATTTTCCCCCATCTTCAGAAATAAAATCAAAATCAAGTGTGTCGGGTGGCCTGGATAAGGTATAAACAAGTTTATAAGGCATGTTTCTAACTGACGAAGAAAGATAATACTTTTTCTCCGGAGTCTTAAAAAGATAAAGTTTATATTCACCCTCTGCAGGTACAGTGGCTTTTATTGAATCAGCCCTGATTTTATTGTTATTGAGAGTATCTTTTGCCGGGAGTATGTAATTCTTCGAAGAATTCACATCAAGAATCTGGTCGTAAAAAGCAAAAAGTTCATCCTGCAGGTCATATCTTTTGTTATTGTTATTGTCAACCAGTGCATAAAGTCTGTATTTTGCCGGCCGTATATTGTCGATCCTGAAATATCCGTTCTCATCGGCAATAGTGACATAATCAGGAATGACTTTCCGGGGAGCCGAATCAGCAAGGTTGCTATACAGCATAACAAGTACATTTTTTTCAGGCTCAAGGTTCGAACCAAGCAGGACATTTCCGGTTACTGAAAGAGAATCTATGTAACCACCTGTCGAAAATACAAACTGATAGTTTATTAATGGATTACCTTCATTTAAGTCTTTTATAGCGTCCTGAAAATATAGTGTATAGGTTGTAGTGTCTTTGAGTTTCCCGAAAAATTCTATCCGCATGGTTTTCCCTCTGAGTGATATCTCAGGTTTCTGATCCATGGGAGGAGAAATCATGAATTTCTCGTTTAGTTTGTCAAAAGCCACATATTCATTAAAGGTAATCTGAATTGTCCGTCCTGAGAAATAAAGGCTTTTTGGCGGAGGTATACTCCTAACAACTTCCGGAGGAGTTGTATCTTTTGGTCCCCCCGTCGGAGCAACCATCTTCGCACAGGAAGAAATAACAAGAAAACAAATCACCGGAATAATGCCCGGTAAAAAATTTCTTATGCTCATTTATTGCATCATAACAAAATGCAAACTTACATCAATTTTTCAACCAATGATTTTTTTCCGGCAGTTCAATTAAGGAAACAGCAAATAAATTTCATCTTATGAGACCAGAATCAAATATTTTCTACCTTTGAAGCTGTCTTAAACTGTTTTACGTATGCAATGGCTTATAATACCATGGGATCCCAATCCTGAAATTTTCAGAATAGGCTCTTTTGCCATAAGATGGTATGGAGTACTTTTTGCTTCATCTTTTCTTTTCGGATATATTATAATGAAAAAATTCTTTGCAAATGAAGGAATTAAAGAAGATGTCCTTGACAGGCTTACTGTTTATATAGCAATAGGTACAATAGTCGGTGCCCGGCTTGGTCATTGCCTTTTTTATGAACCTTCATATTACCTCAGCAACCCGGTTGAAATTTTAAAAATCTGGCACGGCGGACTTGCCAGTCACGGAGGAGCAATCGGGATTCTTATAGCATTATGGCTTTTTGAACGGAAAGAGAAAAAAGGTTACTTCTGGACCCTTGACCGTATAGCTATTGTGGCAGCACTTGCAGGCTTCTTCATCCGTATGGGTAACCTCATGAATTCTGAAATATACGGAGTCGAAACTACCCTGCCTTGGGGATTTGTTTTCCTGAGAAATCATGAAGTAGCCCCGAAACATCCCACTCAGATCTATGAAGGCCTTTCATATCTGCTTATATTTTTCCTGCTTTACAGAATGTACTGGAAGAGGAAAGGAGATGTTTATCAGGGTTTGCTAATAAGCGTTTTCCTTATACTTGTATTTACTGCACGTTTCTTAATCGAATTTGTAAAAGAACCCCAGGTGAATTTTGAATACAACATGCCTCTTAACATGGGACAACTGCTGAGTATACCATTTATTCTTGCAGGAATTGCAGGCCTAATATTGAGCCTCAGGATAAAAAAAACGGGAATAATTAAAAAATAACTACTCTTTCTTTACTATACCATAAAACAATACATCAAGAACAGCTTTTACCCTTTGCTCAACATCAACTTCCCGCTTTTTCCAGAAAAGAGGAACTTCAAAACCTTTTAACGCTGTCTGAACAGCCATTGCAGTATATTCACTGTCTTTAACCCTGAAAACATTTTTCCTGTTACCATCATAAATGATCAGCCTTAAAATGGCCAGCTCCTCAAGATCGTACTTGGCTCTTATTTTTTCAATAAAATCAAAATGATCAAGATTTTTATCAAAAATGGCATTATAATAATTGGCTAGTTTTTCGAATGTTTTCATCCTCACACTAATGTATTTTTGCATTTTTTCAATCGGAGAATCAACCGATTTGATTGACTGAGTCAATTCATTTCTGAGAAGATTGGCTTCATACCTTACTACTGCTTCAAAAATTTCTTCCTTGCCTTTAAAATAATAATAAATAGTACTCTTTCCCATTTTCAGCGCCACTGCTATTTCTTCCATAGTGGTTTTACGAAAACCATAACGACTGAAAATCTGCCTTGAAATGGTTATAATTTTTTTTCTTATTTCTTCTTTATTAACCATTTAAATGAATAGATATTAATTTGAAAATCAATATAACAAATTTAAACATTTTTATTGTTATACCAATTTTCCGGAATATTTCGGTCGACAATTCGGATTTTTTTGATATATCTTTTCAATAGTGTCCGAATAAAATCAAGGGGATTCCTCCCTTTGGTCGGAATGACGGGGCATTTTGAAGGAATACGGGAAGGGGGGCGGTGCGGTTAACGCACCGCCCCCCTTCTCCCTGTTCCATCCTTACAACCCGTCATTCCGAATGAGTCCCGGTGCAAACCGGGACGAATGAGGAATC
>Ga0078972_1003571_pt1 | contig 46067 bp, 43 predicted proteins | sample YelNatPaOPGAMG01_FD_67568 | JGI IMG/M metagenome (GOLD analysis project Ga0078972, IMG submission 67568) | Hot spring thermophilic microbial communities from Obsidian Pool, Yellowstone National Park, USA - OP-RAMG-01 (SPADES assembly) (version 2) | ecosystem: Environmental > Aquatic > Thermal...
GTGCTTATAAAGCACTATCTAATGTCGAAAGAGATTTTCGCCATATAAAAGTTGACGACATTGATCTTCGACCGATACATCACTATAAAGAACCAAGAGTTCGCTCTCATGTATTTATCGCCATGCTAGCTGCCTACCTCGTCTGGCATCTACGTGAAATCCTAGCCCCACTCACATTTACTGACGAGAACCGACCGGAAAGAGATAACCCGGTAGCACCTGTCAGAAGATCTGTAAGTGCGAAGAATAAAGCTGCCAAAAAGAAGAACTCAGATTCTCAAGACGTTAGAGGATTCCGGGAGCTAATTGATCATTTAGGAACCCTTACTCGCAACACCATGAGAACTACAACGGGAGAAGCAATAGCTACCTTTGATTTAGTTGCAACTCCTACACCCATTCAACGAAAAACTTTTGAATTACTTGGAGTATCAGTGCCTCTTCGGCTTATGTAGCCAGCAATGATTTAGCAGATCTGTTATTTCCCTAGGTGGAAGCAGGGTTGGCTACTCGAAGGGACGTAACTTCGGTTTAGTGACAGTGAAAATTCCAAATAGGATCCTGTTTTTTTGTGCCGTGAACGACCTTCAGGGTTATATAGTCTAATAAAGATTCGATAATGTGCGCTTTGGCGGCGTCTTATGTTACAAAATATTAAATAGGCCTAATTGCCTGCTGTTCATCATGTAAAATATAAAAGGTTGTCGCCAAACCGATTATATGGTCTAGAATTAAGACTTGTTGCCGATGAACAGCTTATTGTAATCACGAGGTTGGATAATCGGCGCAGCGGTTTACTGCACCAGCATAAGATTGCCTAGGGGACGAGATTGACGGATATAAAGGCCTGGTAAACGATGGAAGCTATTACCAAGGATTGCACGACTCTTGATGATTCTGAAATTGCAGAAATGGCAGATATTTCCGCTACCGGTGAAGCCTGTCTCGAGGTTGGCTTACTGTCAAAACTAAGAGACGAATGGGTTCTGGTGACAAAAATTACTGCGGAAAACAGGCTTTTAGGGTTTTCGTTTTCCAGTTTGGAACGTATTGGCGGAACCCCGAGCATGTTGATATCGGTAGCGTCTTTTGTCAGAGAACCTATCGCTAAAGACGCGATGAGACTTCTTATGTCCGATCTTTACAGAAGAGCATTGCTGGCATTTCCCGATGAGGATGTTTTGGTAAGCACGAAAATGAGTTCTTATTTCGGTTATCAAGCCTATGCCGGCTTAGAAGAGATACTTCCCGTATGCGGACACAAGCCCACCGGAGAAGAAAGAGCTTGGGCTAGGAGACTGGCCAAACGCTTTTCTTTGGAATTCCAGATGGATGACCGCACTTTCCATTCAAAAGGGGATGGTTCTCCGACGGCTGTTTTTGATTACAGACCGTTTGATCATGATGATGAGCCTACCGATGAAGATGACACTCTGAAACTTTACAAACCGGTTTTTGAGAGTGTAGATCGCAGTAATTACGATTGCATAGTATCGCTTGGCTGGGCCATGGCTGAAGATCTGGCCACGGGAGCTTTGCCAAAATAATATTCCTGTTTCGATCGGCAAATCTATTCGATCATATTTTGTAGATCAGAGCGGCCCCGGGTGTTTTTGTCGTAAACATTATGACAGATAAAATGGGTTAGATTGGTCTTACAAAGATAGCGAAAAGTTGCTATCGTTTCCTTTTCGGGGCGAGAACACTCATGACAACTTTTGGTATATGACCGTTCTGGACTTGATAGAGGCTGATCAACAGGTGCGTTACGCTCCCTCCTAACAGCTTAGACAACTCTTTTTTCGACAGAGTCGCTTTATCTGCAGCCATGATCAGTTTACGGCATTTATGATCGGCAAGCGGTAACATCTGAACGGTTTCGCCGGATTCAAAGATGCAAACCACACCTTTTTCTTCTGATAGCGCTATCTCCATCTGAGATTTGGTGATGTCAATCAATGCCACAGACGGCTCTAAGGCTTCTAGATCCATAAAAGCTACGGAAGGTCCGAAATTGCCCAATATTTTGCCCGATCGCTGACCTTTGGCCGCCGCTGCCTGCAAAAGTTTTTTAGCTTTCCTGTAGGGCAATTGCCCGAGCATTGTTACGGTCTCAACCGATTCTATTGCTTCCGGCCTGGAGGGATCTATCGGGTTGGGCCTGAAGGGACCATTCAGTTGCAACATGGTGAATTTCTTGACGGGAGAGCTTGGTTGCAGAGCCTGATCCGCCTCGGCGTCGTCCGGCCTTTCCTTTTTCTTCTTTTTTCCCGGCAGTCTGTTCAAAGGTAGCTGTGCAAATTCCAAATATCTAGAATTTCTCAGAAACGATCCTGTTTCTATGTCCACCCCGATCCATTCCGCATGGGAGTGGAAAAGAGTGACGCATGTAACGATGCCGCCGCGACCCAAAGGGATTTTATCCCTCAGTACGGGGCTGCGGCCCGGCAACTCATTTTGGGTGCCAGGTATGGTTTCAGAGGACATTAGTCTGCGGTTTACTGCCGTGTGGAGCTAAAATTAATAATTCTTGCCGTCCGCTATTGTCAAATTCCATTGAGTCCATCGTAATGGCTGTAGCTGCTTGATTACCGTCAATAGTGAGATAATTTTTACAAGCAAGATAATTGTCTTTATATCGAAATTGGATAACGGGAATTTTTGCCGCATGAAAATGTATAGGCATCTTCCCAATTGGTCGGAGACTATGATTTGATCTTGGTATTGGCCTAAGCCATTTCCTGACGAAAGTCTTTGTAAAAACCTGGCGTATGTCACAGCATCGGTCTGTGAAGAAAAGCTTTCAGGCTGCCATGGAGCCTCATAACACATCCGTGACAGACATATCTGCGTTGCCAAACAGGGTCTCATCCAGGCTTTCTGTCCGGCATGCTCATCAGCCGGTCCAAACAGCCACAAGTAGCGTCGTTAGCGAGTATCATTTTTTTTCAGCAGTAAAAATAATTACCGCATCTGGTAGGACAAGAGGGGCCAATGTAACTGCCAACAAAAGAGAAACGACGCTGTGATAGCGGACAGCATATACTCAAAGTTCTCCGCTGTCCTGGACTTTTGCAAAAAGCAGAATAAGAGTTTTGTACCAACAGAGTTAGGTCCAAGTTATATGCCTGGTAGATAATGTTATGCTGTTTCTGGGCGCATAAAGTAGCATAAAAGATGCGAATGGGTTTTGCGAGCAGATCAAGAGCTTAAATCGGTCTAGATTGGTCCGATTTTTTTTCAAAGTTCTCCGCATCAATCTGAGCCCGCCTAAAACAGTCGGTTGAGTGGTCATTGATCATGCCAAATGCTTGCATGTACGCATAACATATTGTCGGCCCAACAAATTTAAAGCCTTTTTTGATCATATCTTTACTCATCATCTCGCTCGCCCTCGTGGCTGTACTGGGATCTCCGTTTTCCAGAACTGAACTGAAGCCCCAGACATAATTTGAAAAGCTGCCTGTCTCCTCAACGATGGTATTGAAAGCTTTGGCATTTATGAGTGTGGCCTGTATTTTGAGTCGGTTGCGGATGATACCTTGATCTTGCAGCAAAGCTTGCAGTTTCTGTTCATCGTATACGGCTATTTTTTTAGGATCGAAATTATCAAAGGCCTGGCGGTATGTTTCACGGCGTTTCAAGACAGTGAGCCAACTGAGTCCTGCTTGGGCACCTTCTAAAATAAGCAGTTCAAACAGCAACCGATCATCATAAATTGGTACCCCCCATTCTTGGTCATGGTAGGCAAGGAGCAGATCATTTGCTTCTGCCCAGGCGCAACGCTTTATCATTTATACTCCCGTCTCCCAGGATGCTGGCAACAACTCTTGTAACATAGTGTTGCCCGCTCGATTAGTCCGCAAAGCCGCAATGAGTCCCATTTTATCAAAGACAGGTATATCGGCCGTAGTAGCTCCCAACGGAGGCATCTATTGTACAACTATGTCATCATAGGCCATATAAATACTTTGTAGTGACGGCAGCGACCAGATGTTGTAGCTAAAAGCGGAAACTCATTGACTTGAAAGGTGATTGGTCAGGCATGTTCCCGGCCAGATATTAATTTTTCTGTTGCCGTGCTCGTTGCAACCTCCTTTAATGTCTTTAGACAGACTTGATCCTGGCGGTTTTGCTTATCTAGGTGTCATCAGCATCTGCCGGCACCGAGGTTAGAGCAGCAGATATTAATTTTGCTTTGATGGGTTTACCTATGGCTGTTTTTTCAATTCGTTTTACAAAGTAGATCGATTTGGGTACGGCCCAGGGTCCGATTTCTTCTCTGACCGATCCTTTGATATGTGTCATATCCGGCAAGTCGGTACCTTCTGCCGGCAAGATAAACGCCGTCACTTTCTGACCCCAGGTTTTATCGTCGATTCCGGCGACAACGACCTCGGCTACGCCGCTTACTCGAGCAATAACTTTTTCCACATGCGCGGGCCAGACTTTTTCTCCTCCGGTAATGATCAACTCCGCTATCCGCCCGTCTACGACCAATTTGCCGTTTTTGTCAACTCTCCCGGCGTCGCCCGTCGGAAACCAGCCGTCATTTTTCGGATCCTGATCGGCGAACCTGTAATTTCTAAAGAGCATTTCCCCTCTGAGACAAATTTCTCCTTCCGTAAGCTTTTGGCTGTTGACGGACAAAGTGGAATCGATATGACGAAATTTCAGTTCTACTTTGTCCAAAAGGTTTCCGTCATAGACGACTCCGCTTGCTGTTTCGGTCATCCCGTATGTTTTGACAATGTTTTTTGAATTTATTTCCGGCAATTTGGAACCACCGAGCAATATTTTCCGGAATTGTCCGGCGTAGGTTTCCCCCAGCCTCTCCAATGTCGTTGGGACAAGAGATGTCAGGTTCACATTCTCTTCTTCAAGCAGTCTGATTGTTGTCTCGAAGTCGAATTTGGGTATAACCTCTACTTTTGTCCCGGTCAGGATTCCCCTGGTGATCACGGAAAAACCGCCTACATGACTTACCGGAAGACAGCAAAGCCACTTATCCTGATCATTGTTGACTCCCAGGTATTTATTTGTGGCCTTTGCCGATGCCGTCAAAGCATCTATACTTAGGATCACTCCTTTGGGAATTCCGGTGGTGCCTGATGTCGCTATTACGGCGCCGTCTCTGCTTTCTGTGTCGACACCGTCTTCCAGTTTGATCACTTCCAGGTCATTGAGGCCGAGATCTACATTTGGCAGGCAGGGCAGGTAATCTGCATACCCCCCGGGGGAAACGCTCTTTTTGTCGGAAAGTATTGGCGAGGTTACTATCAAACCGGGGCGCAGGAGTTTGATAATTTTTTCTTTGGCCAAGCGGGAAAGCCTTTGGTCCAGAGGCAAAACGGCATCACCGTTTTCAAAACATTGTTCCACCAATCTTTGAAATAAATGGTTTCCCGGCAGATCCAGCGCAACAAGCTTTCGCACAAAGATATCCTATCTGAAATTCAGAAAAGCGTTGACCCAACGCTCAAATCGATGAATTGAATTTGAGCGTTTTGCTATTGTTTTATAGACAAAGAGAAAGCGGATACGGTTTCAGATCATGACCGAAGAAAAAACTACTTTAGATTGGCGCTCGATAAAATCTTACGACGATATCAAGCTGGAAACAGCCGAACATATAGCGAAGATAACCATTTGCCGACCGGAAGTACGCAATGCATTCAGGCCGCAGACGGTTGCTGAATTGTCAGACGCATTTTCAGTGGTAAGGGACGACCCCGATATCGGAGTTGCCATTTTGACAGGGCAAGGCGACTTGGCATTTTCTTCCGGCGGAGACCAAAGGATCAGAGGGGAAGACGGATATATCGGATCCGATGAGCTATCCGAGCAGGGAATAGGTCGTCTCAATGTACTCGATCTGCAAATCCAAATTCGGCGTCTTCCCAAACCCGTGGTTGCCATGGTGGCCGGATATGCAATCGGAGGAGGTCATGTCCTCCACCTGGTCTGCGATCTCACTATAGCGGCGGAGAATGCGAGATTCGGACAGACAGGGCCTCGCGTGGGCAGTTTTGACGCCGGTTACGGAGCTGGGTTGCTTGCCCGCAGCGTAGGGCTGAAGAAAGCCAAAGAAATATGGTTCCTCTGTCGGCAATACGATGCGGCACAGGCTTTGGAAATGGGACTTGTCAATACCGTCGTCAAATTGGAGGATTTGGAGAAAGAGACCATAGCTTGGTGCAAGGAAATGCTGAAATTGTCTCCCCTGTCCCTTCGTCTCATTAAATCAGGGTTCAACGCTGCCGACGAAGGACTGGCCGGAGTCCAGCAATTGGCCGGGGATGCAACCCTGCTCTTTTATATGAGCGAAGAAGCTCAGGAAGGTCGCAATGCTTACTTGGAAAAAAGAAGCCCTGACTTTTCCAAATTCCCCAGACGGCCTTGATGTCTGTCTTAGCTGATTTTGCCGCCGGCGCCAGACCGAAAACGCTGCCGGCAGCTGTGGTGCCTGTGATAGTGGGTACGGCCGTTGCTGCCGCCGCCCATAAAGTAAACGTTCCAAATGTCATCCTGGCTTTTGTGGTTGCTTTGACGGTCCAGGTGGGAACCAATTATGCCAATGATTACTCTGACGGCATTAAAGGTACCGATTCGCTGAGGGTCGGCCCGACAAGACTCGTGGCCGGAGGTATAGCAACGCCTAAAGCGGTCAAGACGGCTGCACTTGCCGCCTTTTCCATCACAGCGCTTGCCGGTTTGGCTATTTCACTCAGGACTTCCCCATGGTTGATCTTAGTCGGGGCTCTGTGTATAGCCGCCGGCTGGCTCTATACGGGAGGGCCTAAACCTTACGGCTATTTGGGTTTGGGCGAGATTTTCGTATTCATATTTTTTGGTCTGACAGCCGTTGTGGGGACGGCATATGTGGCGGCTGACAAGTTTTTGCCCCTTTCTCTTTTTGCGGCCGTACCCGTCGGCCTCCTGGCGGTTGACTTGTTGATGATCAACAATATAAGGGATATACCAACGGATAAAACTTCGCATAAAAATACGCTTGCTGTCCTCATCGGAGACACAAAAAGCAGGTATTTTTACGTAGCTGCTTTGGTAATTGCAATCGGCACGGCGGCTGCGATCGGCACCGTGAGAATCTATGCCCTGATCGTCCTGCTGGCCGTTCCGTTGATGTTTTCTCCCGTCAAAAAAGTTCTTTCCGGCGCACAGGGGAGAGATTTGATTCCCGTCCTCGCCAAGACCGGTTTGCTCCAGCTGGCAGTGGGTATTTTGCTTGCTATCGGCATTTGGCTATAAACGGGGTTATCAGTTTTATCACCTCCTCCGGGCGTTCGCCGATGACAAAATGCCCGCAATCATCGATCACTTTTAACTCAGCACTTTCTCCGATACCAAGCCGCAGTTGATGTCCTATTTTTAAATATTTTTCGTCGTTGGCCCCGACTAAGATCAGTACCGGAATCGATGACGAACCAAGTTCGGGCAGAAGGGACCACATCGGCTCTTCCGCCCCCAAACCCAATGTCAGCAGAATGTCTGCCATATCGTTCGGGTTGTTATGCAAGCGCTTTTCCAAAGCCGCTTCATCTTGGTTTAAATTGGCAAACAGCGGCCCTGACAACCATTCGCGCAGGAAATCTTTCAGAGGGGTTGCTTTGATGTGTTCTGCTAAGGCCATGTCGTCCAGATGCCTTTTGCGACGTTCCTCGTCGTCACTGATTCCGGCTGTCGCACTTACCAGGATCAACCCCGCCACTGATTCACGGTGTTCAAGAGCGACTCTGAGGGCTGTCCTTGCTCCCATGGAATATCCCATATAGATGGATCTGCCGTATACGCCGGACAGACGAAGAGCGACCTCTTTGCTTCCCAAGCCCGGTTGCAACGGAGGTTCCCCGCCGTGTCCCGGTAAATGCGGAGTAAAAACCCGACAGGTGCCGGATAATTTTTCTTTGAAGTCGTCGTAGACGTCGCCGTTTTGCGTAAATCCGTGCAAAAGCACTATTTGCTGTTTGTCCATCATCAATAGAGTTTAGAGAATATTTTCCTCCCCGAGAACTTTCCGCGGCCGAACAAAAGGATTAGTGATCGAATAGAGTTTGTTTGACATTGGGAAACTTTCGGGCCTGCTCGAATATCAGGCCGTTCCCCGAGCTTGACGGTTTAGCTCGGATAGGAGTGAGGAAGTAGGAAATTAGTAAATCAAAACTCTGTTTTGTTCGGCGCGGATGCTTTGAAATATTCTAGTCTTTATTTGTGGCCTACGAAACAGAAGAACTTCAGCTGGCATTTGCTCTTTCATTGTTGGACGAATGGTACAGATCGGGAGTAAGACAAGCCGTTATCTGTCCCGGCTCAAGATCGACGCCGCTAGTCCTGGCTCTGTTGATGGATGAGAGATTTGAGGTTATTTTCCGTTTGGATGAAAGATCTGCCGGATTTTTTGCCATCGGACTGGCTACGGCTTCTTTGAAACCGGTAATAATATTGGTTACCAGTGGTACGGCTACGGGAGAATTGCATCCGGCTGTGATGGAAGCGAACTTTGCCCAAGTACCGCTCATAGTCTGCACGGCGGACAGACCGGCTGAACTTCATGATGTCTTTGCTCCCCAGACTGCCAGGCAAGCCAATCTCTACGGAGATAACGTGCGCTACTTTTATGACGCTCAGGCGGTGTTTGGTTCACAGCCGTATATCTGGCGTTCAGTCGCGGCCAGAATAGCGCAGGAGGCTATCTCCAATCCCAAAGGCTCGGGTCCCGTCCATATCAATCTACCTTTCAGCGAGCCATTTTTCCCCGCATCTTTCGATGGAGGCCAAGACTCCGGCGGAGATGTCCAATCCGATACGGGTGTTCCTCTCAGTGGGGAGGCCCGTCTCCAAGCTTTTGTTGATCGGTCAAAAAAACTTATGGTTCAGGGTCGTTCCAACGGCCAGCCGTGGCATCTGGTCTACAGCAGTTACAATCATGACGACAGAGTATTTCAGATGCTGCTCGATTTTATCAAGCATGGGCTCAAAGTGATTGTCGTTGCCGGCTGGCTTCCCCGGCCAAAATCACTAAGCCCGTTTTTGGCCTTGCGCCAACTGGCCAAGGAAAACGGATGGGTGATATTTGCCGATCCGCGTGCTTGGCCCAGGACAATCGACGGCGTATCGATATTTTCCTACGACACGCTTGTCAGGCCTGAAACCGTTACGGCAAACTACATACCGGATCTTGTGATTCATGTCGGGCAGAGGCCGGCTTCCAAAGCATTGGCAAAATGGTGCGGAGATTTGCACTCGAAAGGTGTGCCGCATATTCGCTTCGATCCGTATCAGAGATTTATCGACCCGGAAAGGTATATTTCCCATGTGATCAAAGCCGATATAGAGTTGGTCGCACAAAAAGTTTTGGAATCAGAAAAAGGCAAGGTATCTCCCGAAAATGCCCATGCTCTCGGGAAATGGCAACACAATTGGCTGACGGCGGAAAAAGTTTGTCAAGATACCTACACCTCTCTTTTGTATAACGAGGAGCATCTGACCGAACCCAAAATAGCCAGGTTTTTGTATCAATATCTGACACCAACATCAACGATCGTGACCTCCTCGTCGATGCCCATACGAAATTTGGAATTTTTTGCCGGTCCAAGGCTTGACGCCCCGCACGTACTGTCCAACAGAGGACTGAACGGTATTGACGGAGTGGTGTCGACGATCTTGGGGGTGGGATGCTTCAATAAAAAAGTACCGGGTGCGCAAACCATAGGGTTTTTGGGAGACCTGGCATTTTTACACGACTTATCCGGTCTTTTGTGGGGCGAGCTGGAAGAAAAACCGGATGTCAGCCTGATAGTGGTTGACAATAACGGCGGCGCTATTTTTTCTTATTTAGATATTGCAAGCAATATTCCTAAAGACTATTTTGAAAGGGCTTTTGCAACTCCGCAGCATTTTGATGCGGAAAAGCTTGTGAGCGGGCTGGGCCATCACTACTTTACGGCAGAGAGCATTAACAGCCTTGCCAAATGTTTGGATACAGCCTCTTCTTTGTCAGGGATAAAAGTTATTTTTTGTCCTGTAGACAGAGACTTGGCGAATGACAACAGCTCGTTTTGGATATCTTTGGCTCAGCAAAAAGTCAATGAAGTTCTTAAATAGGTTGTCATAATATTAACATTTGCATTACAAAATTATATAGTGCTATGAAATTTTGAGCCTTGTTTGCTATCCTGAAACATAGACCTGACATAGGCATATCGTTGATGTCGGTTAGGAAGCATCAGGGAGGTCAGATGAAAATAGATGAGATTCTTGCCGTCAAAGGTAATGCGGTGCTTACCGTAAGCGGATCTAAAACAATTTTGGATGCGGCTGTTTTGATGACAGAACACAATATAGGAGCATTGGTCGTTTCCGATGACAAAATCCACATAGACGGTCTTGTCTCCGAGAGAGATATCGTCAGGAGGATGGCTCAAATCGGAGCTCCAACCGTATCTGAGCCTATATCTTCAATCATGACATCATCGGTATATGTCTGTCGACAAGATGATGACGTGAATTACGTGATGGAAATCATGACGGAAAATAAAGTGCGTCATATTCCCGTGGTCTGCAACGGAGAAATTTGTGGCATGATCAGTATCGGCGATATAGTGAAAAGCCGCATCAACGAATTGCAGGCAGATGCAGAGCATCTTCTAAAATATATAACTGCCCGCTAAGATAACAACTGCCGTTGGCTGTTGGAGCTCGCTTACCGACTGGTTTTTTGATGCACTAGGTGTGCGTATAGCCTGAAGCAGCGATTGATCAGGAAGCGAATTTCTTGGAATCCTGAGCGGCATATTTTGCCACTTGAGTTGCAATCTCTGCCGCATTTTCCACCTTAGCCGTGATCGTTGCCAATCTACTTGCAGGAATAGCGCAGGTCATTTCTTCAGGGTGCATGCCAGTTCTGACGCGACTGAGTGCACACCCCACACTGGCTGCTGGCACCTGCTGTTCTTTGGCGATTGCTATGATATGGCATTGCGGTTTCCCGACAATTTGCAGATCCGGCAATGCATCGGATAAAATCATCAATTGACGGCCGTTGATTCTGATTAGGACAACATCGGGGGACAAGGTATCCGGTGTATCACCGAGGGGGCCGTAAGTTATGTACTCAGGTGATCCCTGGACCCTGGGGAGATTTGATACGCTTTCTTCGTCCACCCATTTGCTTTCCAAAAGGGTTGTGATGTCGTCATAAGAAGTATCAGATGTCAGATTGATCAGGCCGTGAGTAAAGCTCCCTACGGAGCAATTTCCGTGGTCCTGCTTTTCGGTGACGAAAGTATCTTTGTCTCCGTGCATCCAGAACACACAACCGGCGGGTACCCTTCCCTGCCTACCGTCAGCGCTTTTTTCACTCATCGGTTTAGCAAAAGGTTTAATGCCTGAGGGCTTTGCTGTGGTAAAAGTAATCGCTACGGGTTGTGCCGCTAAATGCAAAGCGGTGAACAAGCGATCGGCAAGTTTGTCCCAGGCGGTATTTTCCGGTGAAGAATAATCCATGGTTGTAAATGATAGCACGTCCAGAAAAATTGTCGGACCCATGTTGCTTGCATCGTTTGAGATAAGAGATCATCAAAAGGACAGAGCGGCCGTTTAATCGACGAGGCCGTATATCTCGGCGAATGGATCCCGGGAGGAATCCTCGTTCACCTCAAGCTCGGCGCGGATCGCCACCGCTTTGGCTGTTTCTTGACCGAATAGGTTGGCCAGCAATGCGACGGTCATGTCCATCCCAGCCGCGATACCGGAGGATGTCCACCGGTTACGGTCCTCGACCCATCGTGCCTGAGGGATCCAATCGACCTTGTCACTCTGCTCTCGCACCCAAGCAAAAGCTGCCTTGTTCGAAGTTGCCCGATAACCGTCAAGCAGCCCGGCTGCCGCCAGGAGAGCAGATCCCGTACATACAGAAGTGATAAGAGACGCCGCTCCCGCCCAACTGCCAAGCCATGACAGAAACGGGGCGTCTTTCGCGAGTCGGCGTGTACCCATACCGCCTGGAATGAGGACAATGTCAGGAACAGGTGCCGTTTGAAAGTCGGTTTCCGCAGTGACCAAGACACCCTGACTGCTTGGAACAGGACCTGCTTTGGGGGCGATAAACTTTATTTCTACTAAGTCTGAAGCCAAGCTATAGAGTTCTACCGGTCCGAAAACATCCAGCAGCTCGAATTGGTCGAACAGTACAACCGAAATGCAGCGCTTTTGATCTGCCATGGTCTCATCTTAGACACTTAGAGCTTGTAACAGCGGATGTTTTCTTGGGAAAAAAGAGTGCCAAGTGATGTTTTCGCCACACGGAGCTGTGATTTATTGTGCTCGCTCTTAGTGTTTACAATCCAATGAGATCCTGCTCCTGTCGTTTCAGGTAAATACCGGCGGCTAAAAGCCAAACTTTTGCGGCAACTTCGGATTTTTACCCATGAAATTATGGCACGCTGGTTAGATGCCTGTAACCGATTCTTTTAGCGAAGATAGCTTTGTTGAAACATGCTCTTCTGATCTTGCTTTCCGCAAATTGATTTATCAGATGAGCGATGAAGCATTACCGAAAATGCTGGATGAAACCGTATTGGGTATTTATGCGGGCTTCGACCCCACGGCGGACAGCCTCCATTTGGGCAATTTGCTGCAGCTTTGTAATTTGCGGCGTCTCCAGTCTTACGGACACCGCCCGGTAGTGGTCCTTGGCGGTGGGACTGCCATGATCGGCGACCCCGGAGGAAAGTCGGCGGAAAGAAAGCTCCTGTCGAAGGAAGAAATTGAGCGCAATATTGACGGTGTTCTGCCCCAATTGGAGCAATTCCTGGATTTTTCTCTGCCCAAAGAGAAAAATCCCGCTGTCTTGATTAACAACAGTTCCTGGCTGGACGAATTGAAGTTAACGGATTTTTTACGCGATATCGGCAAGCACATAACCGTCGGACAGATGATCGCCAAGGAATCCGTAAAAAGCAGGATTGAACGCCCTGAACAAGGTATTTCTTTTACCGAGTTCAGCTACATGCTTTTGCAGGGCTATGATTTTTTGCAGCTCTATAAGTCCCACGGCTCAAATGTACAGATCGGAGGTTCGGACCAGTGGGGAAATATCACGGTAGGGATAGATCTGATATCCAAGATAGCCGGGGGTAAAGCTTTTGGTTTCACTTCGCCTTTGGTTTTGAAAGCCGACGGGAGCAAATTCGGCAAATCAGAACAAGGAGCTATCTATTTGGACAAGAGAAAGACAAGTCCTTTTGCTCTGTATCAGTACCTGCTGAGAAGCGAAGACGAAACAGTCGGCGATTATCTGCGCTTTTTTACTTTTCTGGATAGGGAAACTATCTTAGACCTGGATTACAAAAGATCACTCAATCCCAAAGCCCGTGATTCTCAAGCGGCGCTGGCTTACGAACTCTGCGCACTGATTCATGGCAAGGACGAGACAAACAAAGTATTGCAAGCGACTAAAGCCCTTTATTCTGACGACGTCTCGCTGCTTTCCTCCGATATTTTGGACGCTGTTATCAACGATGTGCCAAAGACCATATTTCCGATTCAGACATTGGAGAACGGAATCGAAATTGCAGAAATCTTGGCCAAGACGAATCTGGCAAAATCCAAAAAAGATGCCAGAACGATTATCGGACAAGGCGGGGCATACATCAACAATAAGCGGATACAAGACTCAGATACCATAGGCGATGAAAACCTGATCGACAAGAAGTTCATTTTATTGAGAAGGGGTCGGAAAGAGGTCCATTTATTGGTCTTTAGTCAGGACGACCTGACAGATACATTGGCACCCGGCCAAGCCGGTTAATTTTCGAATGCCGGATCGATGGATCCTTGAGACAAGAATAGATACACAATGTTTAGAAAAAGCATAAAATTTATCATAATGGCTGCTCTATTGGCCTTGGTACTGGCCGGTTGTGCCGGCAGTCAGGGCGTTTCCGCCTGGGCGACGGGGAATTCTTTTTCTTCGAACAACGGACAGGTGCTGACTGATATACAGGGAGTCCAAAACGGCATCAAACTGAGGCAACTGAAGCAGCTGCATACGGTTTGTGAAGCGCTTTCCGCTGATTCTTCCACGGTTTATCAAACGCTGCCCACCCCGGTGCAGGCCTTAACGGATGCGTTTTCCAAGGCATACAGCGACCTTTCACAAGCCGGTCGGGTTTGCTATTATGCGCCGTCTTTTTCTTCTCCGGCAATGAAAAAATTCGAAAAAGAGTTCCAAACGGCCAAGAGTCAACTGTCGTTTGCCATGAGCCTTTTGACTACTTTCCAATAACAAGATCAGTGCTATTTTCCGGCTAAAGATGTCACGACTGCCTCTCTCTTCTCTCTCGTCAAGCGACCATTGAAGACATAGGCGAGGTCTTACTAGCATTGCAAAGGCGACAAAGAGGATTATTTTGACAGGTCTGTCGGGCTGTATAAGAGAGAGCAGCTGAGGAAAAATATTTTTGCTACACTGATAGGCAAGGATGGATGCAAAAATTATGGAAGATAATATCGATAGTTATGATCGCCTGAGGCGCAGGATCCTTTGGTCGATAGTCAATGGTCTTTACCTGGTGGGTTCAGCTCATGGTGACGAACGAAACGTAATGACATGCAGTTTCGTAACCCAAGTGGCCACAGAGCCGAAACTTGTCGGGATAGGCGTGGAAAGAGAAGCACTGTCTGCCCGTCTTATAACGGACAGTAAAGCTTTTAGCGTGATGTTTCTGAGCCGAGAGCAAAAAGACATTGTCAGGAAATTCGTCAAGCCGGCTTTTTGTGACCATGACAAAAACGAACTTAATGGATATGCCTATTTGGACGGCCCGTCGACCAAGGCACCCATTTTGGAAAATATTTTGGCTTATCTGGAATGCACGCTGTATCAAAAACTGGATTTTGAAAGCCACACTTTCTTTATCGGCGAAGTGGTAAATGCCTCATTTGCCAATATGGATCTCATAGATTCCGAGCGGACTGAGCAAAATCAAGAGTTGCCGGTATTGCGGATGGAAGATACCAGAATGCATTACGGAGGATGACCGGGTCCCGCTCGGCAGGGCCCGTATGTGTCAAAATAATAATGCGGGTTATGCCATCTGATCCGGTGGCCAAGAACCGTTATGAGATCTAAAAGTCCGGCCAAAATGCTTTACCATCAGAGTCATGACCTATCTGAAGATATCGATTGGTCTGAAATCACGGATGTAAAATCTTTAAATGAGCTGATTGATGAAGCCATAAGTTGCGGGATCTATGCGATAGATACCGAGTTTCATACCGAACGGACCTATTTCCCCAGACTGGCTTTGGTGCAAATTGCCTACGGAGGCAAACTAGCGATCATAGATCCTTTTTGTGTGGACATATCGCTCTTGGCAAAGCTTTTTTCCGCAGATATAACGGCTGTATTTCATGCCGGCGATCACGATCTGAAAGTCCTTTACGAGGCCTGTCACACACTGCCTCAGCGTATTTTTGACACCCAGCTGGCGTCGGGCTTTTTAGGCTTTTCGACCCCGAGTCTTTCGTATCTGGCGGAAAAAATGCTGAATGTAGTTTTGGATAAAGGAAATCAGCTCACCGATTGGACGAAGCGTCCTCTTGGGATCGAACAGCAAATCTATGCCGTCAATGACGTCAGATATCTTGTCGCACTGCATGATATGTTGTCGGAACGCCTAAGTGCACTCGGGAGGTTGGGTTGGAGCGAAGAAGAATGCCGCAGGCTTCTCCTCAAATCAAGAGAGCCGCAAGATCCACAAGAAGCATGGTGGAAGATCAAGCAGTTTAGGCAGCTCAAAGGAACACAACGCGGTGTGGCACAAGAGGTGGCAGGTTGGCGAGAAAATCGGGCCAGGCAAATGAACATCCCCGCGCGCCAGATATTGTCAGACCTTGCTCTTTTGTCCATTGCCAATAGGCCGCCAAAGGATATGGAAGAGCTTTTGGATGTGAGGGATATATCCGTTTCCAACATAGATGCCCAATCTTTGTTCAGAAGTATTAAGAGCGGCATGCAATTGCCGGAAAACCAGCTCCGTATCCCGCACATAAGCGATACGGAAGACCGTAGCACAAAACCCATGCTTGGGCTGGCTCTTGTCTATGTCGCCCAAAAAGCCAGGCAGCTTGATATCGACCAGTCTATTTTAGCCACCAGGGCCGATGTGGCTCTTTTCTATAAAGGATCGCCTGGCGGATCAATTGCCAACAGCTGGAGATTTTCTTTGATCGGAGAGCCGCTATTGAAATTATTCAGCGGACAAGCTTCCCTGGCCTTTGACAAGGAAGGATTCGTGATCCTTGAGGAAAGGTCATACCTGCGGATGGATTGAGACCCCTGCAGATACCGGAAAATAAAGATCTTTACCCCGGCTCTGCAGACTGACGAGAGCGATCATTGATCGGATTTTCCAGACAGAGACAAACCCCTTCCATCTTACCTTCCTGGCAAAGCTGTTCTTGCGGATTGATCTTTGCCGGGGTTGTTGCGGGTTATCAGTCGGAGGTTTGATCAGCTGGTGCTGATCCTGAGGAATGCTTCGGCCAAGCGGCCAGGCTCCCAACCCGCAGCCAATGTATTGGCCGAAAGCCATTGGCGCATTCTTGCATCCAGGTCGTTGTTTTTGTCTGTTTCCTGGCTTACATGACAACGCAAAGCTTCGAGCTTTGCTTCAAAGGTAGATGACACGTCGACAAATGTATCAGGAGTCGCATGTGACATAATCCAAACCTCATCCACACTGTGAGGCTCCAGACCTGCTTCCAGCAATTCCGGGAAGGCAAAGGGATTACGGGCATCTGGGTAAACTGCCTGTAAAGCGGCTTCTGCCGCCGCCATGTGATCCGGATGGCTGGAAAAAACACGTTGATAATTTCTTTCAGGATTTTGTGTCAGGACTCTTTTTGGTTTGACAATCCTGATAACTTCCGCAATTTTCTTGCGTAATTCCAGGCTGACCTCTAGTTTCCCGTCTTCATAACCGAGAAAATAGATATCTTGTACTCCCAGAACTTTGGCTGCCGCCCTCTGCTCTTCTTGGCGGACTTGCGGCATCAGAGATCTCGGGAAGTCCAGGTCAAATCCTCCGGCATCGCCGTTGGTGGCCAGACAATAAGTTACTTTTACGCCGGCATCCGTCCATCTTTTGACTGTGCCTCCCGCCCCGAAATCGATATCGTCAGGGTGGGCCACCACGCATAATACCGAATCTACCAGATCTTCGCCTTGGTCAGTGAATGTAGAAATTTTTACTGCTCCTGTGATCGAGATTACTTATTAAAATCTATCATAACAGCCAAAAGGAGACATCCGTTCTCGTTGGAGCGGCGGTTCCAGATAATACTTCAGGGAAATATCTGCCACCGACTCCAGCCATTTTTACCTCAAATAGCATGCACAATCAAATTCCGGCGGCAGAAGTTGCCCAGGCATATCCGTTGTGCCGGAGACACGGGTCTGGAGAAGTCAGATATTTCTATATTATAAAGGAAGATTGCTTTCAATAGGAAGGCAAGAAAAACTTTTTATTGGAAGCATCTATTCTGACAGTGGCAAAAAGCAATTTCTGTTTAAGATATTAAGCAACCGGAGTGGGCAAAAGTATATCAATACTCTTCATCGGAAGAAGGGGCGGGTTCGTCTTCGTATTCAAGCTCGTCCGATTCGTACAAGCACCAGGACGCATGGTCTTCATCCGGTTCGGCGCCACATTCGGGGCAGGGTTCTTGCACAACCTCGACGGCTCGTTTCAGTGAGCGAGCTTCTTCAAATCTGCGGTGGCGTCCTTTTTTCACATTTAGCTCCCTGTTTACGCCTTTCCGCTGTCAACTTGTCCGATAAGAACAGCCAGCGGAAAATATTATCTTTGTCCTAAAAACAGATACATATTTGGGTCTTGTATCAGCATACAGCGAATTTATATGCAAATGTATTCGTCGAGCGAATAAGCCTGCCGGGGATTTAAAATTATCAAGTGCTCGCAAACCCGTTTGTAACCGTCTTTTTATATATTACATTAATTCAACAAATGGATACGCTGTTATTTGGATCAATGTTTATAGACTAATCTTTAATAATGATGGAAGAAATATTTTTTGACCCGAAAGAAATGATTGAGAGATTCGGCCAGAGGGCCAAAGCGGTAAAAGAACGGGGAATGCCGCCGGTAGAAGGGGAAGAACGACAAAGGATCAGGCGGCAGATGCAGCTTGACTACCAAGATTTCTCCATGCTGGCAGATGCCCAAGCCAAATTGGAAGATGCCGTTTTGACGCTGACGATAGACCTGAGACCTGAATCAACCTAAACGTTGCGGATATCTCAGATTGTCGAAATGAGATATATGTGGGTTTATCTTTGTGATATTTATCGACCCGGCTTCGGATTGGAGACGGGGCATTTGATATAAGGAAACCCTCTTTGCGGATCCGTAACGGATAGGGGAAGCCGGACGAGATCTGTCCGACTAAAGAAGAAAGTAGAGACAGTTGTATTTTTTACAAACAGAGTTAATCGTTTTTCAGGTGTCGATAGGCTGATAAAGTAAAATAAAATTCAGCAGGGACTTTGAACCAATAACTAATTGTATATTCGAGGCTAAGTGGTGTATCTCAAATCTTTGACTTTAAAAGGGTTTAAATCTTTTGCCGACCCTACTACGTTGGAGCTGGAATCGGGGATCACGGTCATCGTCGGTCCGAACGGTTCGGGCAAATCCAATGTGGTGGATGCCGTCGCATGGGTATTGGGGGCGCAAGGGCCAAAAGTAGTGCGTTCCGGGAAAATGGACGACGTCATATTTGCCGGTACTTCCAAACGACCGGCTCTGGGGAGAGCCGAAGTCACCCTGACTATCGATAACACCTCTGGCAAGCTTCCGGTCGATCTCAACGAGATCAACATTAAACGCACCCTCTTTCGCACCGGTGACAGTGAATATCAAATTAACGGCGCCTCCTGCAGACTGCTTGACATACAGGAACTGCTTTCCGATGCCGGTGTGGGGCGAACGCAGCACATCATAATTTCGCAAGGTCAACTTGACGCTATTTTGCAAGCCAGGCAGGAAGACAGGCGCTCTGTTATCGAGGAAGCGGCGGGGATCCTCAAGTACAGAAGGAGAAAAGAGCGTGCGGAAAGACGCCTGGAAGCAAGTGAATCGGCACTTTCCAGGCTGGAAGATTTGTATAAAGAGGTAAAAAGGCAAGTCAGGCCCTTGGAAAGGCAGGCAAAAGCAGCCCAAAGTCACAGTGCACTCGTGAATAATTTAAAATCTTTGGGGATCTACTTGTCCGGACGGGAATTGGCCGCTCTTGATAGCAAACTGTCGACTGCTGAATTGGAGCTCGAGAAGTTCACATCCTTGCGGGATGAGTTGGGACAATTGCTGGAAGAGACGGACCGTATCCTATTGACCAAGCAGGATATGCTTGATCGAACCGGTGTCGGCGACGCTCCTCTCCTGATGGGAAGAGTGGGGCAATTGCTTGAACAGAGCAGAGGAATGACCCTCCGCCTCAAAGAACGCCTGCAAGCCGTGGAATCTTCGTTGGATGCGGCTCTCGCTCTGCCGGATTTAGGGCAGACAAAATCGATCTTGGCCGAGACAGCGGAGTCGAAGTCTCAAATGGAAGCAGAGATAAGATCGATACTTGCAGGTATTGAAGATATTACCAAGGCAGAAAAATTGCTGGCAAGCGAGCGCCAATCTTATCTGGACCAAGCTGCGGCTGAAAAATTAGGTAAAGACACACCGGTAAATGAGTTTTCTGACGCCGCCGGAGTATCCGGAGATGCTGTATTCGGAAGAAACAGCGACAATTCTTCTCTCAATCAGGCTGCAGAGCCGGCAAATCCGCCGGAAAGACAAAGCACCTCTGCCATAGCCCTGTCCAAAAACCTCAATCAACAGGTCCTTGAAGCAAGAAATGCTTCGGCCAGGGAGCGAGCGGCGTGGGCTGCGGCAAAAGAGTCAGAAACCCGGTTGCTGGAGAGGCTTCAAGGCATAGAACAACGCAGGGTCGCTGCGGGAGAATCCCTGCAAGAAGTTATCGTGCAAGCCGAGGAAATGAGTATTTCATTTGCCAAAAGCAGCGAAGAGTATGCTGTTGCCGAAGAGTCGCTTAAAGAAAGCGAACAGAAATTAGACAAGATCAACGAATCAAGGATGTTGATTACGGCAGAACTTCACGGAGCGCGGGCCAAAGCCGAGGCTTTGGAATTTACTCTCAACGAGGTCCGCTCCAGGGCCGGTATCGAACATCTTGCCGACAACCAAGGCGTACTCGGGACTTTGCTGGATGTAGTCGATGTGCAAGACGAGGCGGTTAAAGCATTTGAGGCAGCTATCGGACCCGGACTCGGTAGCGCTGTTCTGGTCAGATCGGGCCATGCCCAGTCGGCGCTGGAGATATTGTCCCGTAAAAAGCTAAGTGCCACGATCGTTCCCGTCCCTCTTTATGTCGATCCCACAAAACGTCTTTTTGATGACCAGGTATCCGCACCGGAGTCAGTGGTGCCGCTGAGACCTTTTGTCTTAGCACGAGACGAGCAGGTGTCTCTGCTGTTGGACCAACTGCTTGGTGATGTCTGGTTATGCCAAGGAGATCTTTCGACTGCACTAAAAGCATACTTGGCAAATCCAGCTTCCACGATAGTGACTTCTGACGGCAGCTGCTTTTCTCCGAACGGATGGAGGCTTGTCAACGAAACCGTGGGGGCCACCCAAGCGGCTTTTGACAGAGCTTCCCAATCGATACACGACTTGGAGGCAAAGGTTGGAGAATATGAAAATTTGCGTTCCGAAGCAGAATCTGTTTTACGCCAATCTCGCCGGACAGCAGATCAGGCAAATAGAAATGTCATCGAACAGAAAGCTCAGATCGAAAGGCTGCAAAGGGCCAAATCGGATTTATCGGCAAGTATCCATGACTTGATAGCCCAAGAAAGAGAGATAAAAGGGCGATACGATGCAGCGGTAGCAGAACTCGATCAATTGTCGCTTTTAGTTGCGGAGAAAGAATCTTACCTCAAAGACCTGGAACAACAAGCAGAAGATGTTTCCATGCAAGCCGCCAAAGAAGCAGAGATTATCACCGAACGCGCTAAATACTTAGAAGAAGAACGCAACAGGGAAAGGGCAGCACTGGAGAGTTTTGACGAAAAAGCCAAAGCCCATATGGTTTTGCGCAGAGATCTGGAAGTCAAAGCTGCTTTGTTGGAAGAGCGCCATAAAAATCTGACGACGAGACAGATGGATTTGGAAGCAATGCTCGAAAAGCAAACCGCAGAGGTTGATGATCTGCGCAAGAAAGAACCGTCCCTACGCTCAAAAAAGATCATCTTGGCAGCGCTTCTCACCGAATCTCAAGATATTCTCAACCTGCTGGCTGTCACGAAAAGCAATTTGGAACAGGAGAATAAGGCCCAAAATGAGGAGCGGGATAATGCCCTCCAAGAAATCAGACAATTAAGGCAAAAAAGGCAGGAGCAGGAGAACAAATTGACCTCTCTTGCAGGTGAGATACAAAAGATTGAGATGACAATAGTCGAGACACAGACCAGAATCCAGTCTCAACAGGATTTACTGACGGCAGAGTTCAATGTCAGCAAAACGGAGGCTGTGGAAATGGCGAGGCCGGAGATTCCGCCGGGTCTGTCGGCTTATGACTACCAAAAGTCTTTGCAGCGCGAACTTCGTCTGCTCGGCCCCGTTAATTCCTTGGCCGAAGATGAGCTAAAGCAGTTGAGGGAGAGAGAAGTTTTTTTGGAAACTCAACTCAGTGATGTCAGAAGTGCCAGACGGGAACTAAACCAGGTCATAAGGGCGATAGACAAAGAGATAGTCGAGGTATTTTTCAAGGCTTATAACGATGTAGCGGAACATTTTGAGCAACTCTTCTCCTCCTTATTCCCCGGAGGACACGGGAAATTGTCTTTGACCTCCCCTGATGATCTCCTCAATACAGGCATCGAGATTGAGGCAAAACCTGCGGGACGTAATATCAGGAGACTCTCCCTGCTTTCCGGGGGTGAGAGGTCACTGGTTGCCATGGCCTTCCTGTTTTCGGTATTTCGGAGCAGACCATCGCCTTTCTATTTGATGGATGAGGTGGAAGCCGCTTTGGATGAAGTCAATCTGAGACGTTTCCTCAAACTTGTGGAAGAATTCAGGGATGAGGCTCAGCTGATTATCGTGAGCCACCAGAAAAAAACAATGGAAGTAGCTGATGCCCTATACGGCATCAGTATGGCCCCGGGAGCTTCCTCCAAAGCCGTAAGCGAAAAAATAGTCAAACAATCCAATCGGAAAGATTCAAGGTCCGCTCCGCTCTCGGACGGCAATCGGGAATTAACCGATAGCAGTCTCATCTGAAAATATTGCAAAAGGGATTGATATACTAAGTAGTATCCAAGTAGCAATTATCAATTTTTGAATGGTTAGAAAATATGATCGATGTACTCGTGGCCATCATAGCCGTATTATTAATTTTTTTTGCCGCCGGCATTATGGTGTCCCTGAAATCACCCAGGACGAGAGACCGGCTTTTGGGGAGAACGGACACGGCCTCGGCAAAGAATATAAAACCGCGCCCTGCATCCCGGGACAACCAGGCATCGGATAAATCGCAACTCCAACACGATACGAAGCCTGATACCTCCGGCAATTTTCTCAAAGGGGAAACAGACTCTTTGTCATCATCTGCGAAGATCGCGGAAGGCAAGGGAGATCTTCCGGAGATAACTCCGGAAGAATCCGCTCTTTTGACCGGCGACGAGCCGGACAGAGAAAAAACAGCAACGGTCTTTAAATTGAGGGATCGCTTGGCAAAAACCGGCGGAATTCTCACCTCCCCTTTTGCTGCGCTTCGCACCAAAGGTCGCTTTGATGCCCAGATCTATGACCAATTGGAAGAAGCGATGATCATGGCAGACGTCGGCATGGCAACGACAACAAAGCTGCTCGACTCGCTGAAAGCGGCAGTGGAAGAAAACAGACTGCAGGCTCGGGTAGATGATTTGGCCGGTTATCTTAGAGACGAGATGGTGTCCATTTTGGACGTCGGCGACACGGATTTAAAATTAGACGATGAGTCGGGCAATGTCTGGCTGATGGTAGGGGTCAACGGGGTGGGTAAAACAACCACCATCGGCAAGCTGGCATACAAAGAGGTATCCTCCGGGAAAAAGGTGGTGCTGGCGGCCGGAGATACTTTTCGTGCGGCGGCGGCTGACCAATTGGAGCTTTGGGCGAAGCGCTCCAAAGCTGATTTTATCAGGGGAGCGGCGGGAGCCGATCCTTCTTCCGTGGTATTTGACGCTATCCAGCACGGTGTTGCCGCAGGTGCGGATCTGGTGATAGCCGACTCGGCCGGACGTCTGCATAATAAGACCAACCTGATGGAAGAGTTAAAGAAGATCCGGAGGATAGCGGACAGGCCTCCGGGCAAAGTGACGGAGGTTCTTTTGGTGATAGATGCCACCACCGGCCAAAACGGACTGATCCAAGCGCGCCAATTCACCCAAGCAGTGGGAGTAACAGGTATCGTGCTGACCAAGCTGGACGGCACCGCTAAAGGAGGCATAGTCCTGGCCATAGCCGAAGAGCTGAAGCTTCCGATCAAATTGGTAGGAGTCGGTGAATCCATAGAAGATTTGGTAGCGCTTGATAAACTGGAATTTGCCGAAACGCTGATCGGCATCTCCGATAATAATTTTTAGGTGGATAAATGTTTGAGAATCTGACAGACCGTTTTGACGTAATTCTAAAGAAAATCAAGAGTCGGGGACGTCTCACAAAAGAAGACATAGAGGAAATACTCAGAGAGATCCGCATTGCTCTGCTCGAAGCCGACGTTGCCTTGACGGTAGTCCAAGATTTCGTCAGCGAGATCCGGGAGCGTTGCACGGGCCTTGAGCTGTCCAAAAGCCTGACACCGGCTCAACAGGTCATCAAATACGTCAATGAAGAGTTGACAAACGTATTGGGAGGTTCTCCGCTCAAGATATCATATTCTCCCAAACCGCCCACGATCATCCTACTTGCCGGATTGCAAGGTTCCGGGAAGACGACTACGGTAGCAAAATTGGCGCGGTGGTTCAAACAACAGGGGAGGCACCCGCTCTTGGTGGGAGCCGACTTAGCCCGCCCCGCCGCCGTAGAGCAATTGAGAGTTTTGGGTTCAGAAATCGGCGTGGCGGTATTTTCCGAGCAAAGCGACCCGGTGAGCGTGGCGAGAAGAGGTGTGGAAGAAGCCATAAGAGTAGGGCGTGACCTGGTGATCATCGACACGGCCGGGCGGCTTAGCATAGATGAAATTTTGATGGAAGAAGTCCGTCAAGTATCGGCGGCGGTCAATCCGCATTACACTTTTCTGGTCATAGATGCCATGACCGGACAAGATGCTGTCCACACTGCAAAAGCATTTCACGACACATTGGCTTTGGACGGCATCATATTGACGAAAGTCGACGGAGATGCCCGAGGCGGTGCCGCTTTGTCCGTTAAAAAGATAGTGGGCAGGCCGATAGCTTTCGTGACTACGGGAGAGCGTATCAACGAACTGGAGACCTTTTACCCCGATCGTATGGCGAGCCGTATATTGGGCATGGGAGATGTGCTGAGCCTGATAGAAAAAGCCGAAGCCGAGGCGGATCAGGAAGTAAATGCCAAAACACTGGAGCGGATGAGGGGCGGACGCTTTACGTTGGATGATTTTTACGCCCAGCTGCAGCAAATGAAAAAAATGGGTCCGTTACAGGGTTTGGTATCGATGCTGCCCGGGATGCCAAAAGAAGTACGAAATGCCGATATCAACGACAAGGACATAGTGAGGATCGAAGCCATTATCACCTCAATGACTTTGGCCGAAAGAGATAATCCGCAGGTAATCAATGGTTCCCGCCGTAGCAGAATTGCCAAAGGTTCCGGCACAACCGTGACTGATGTCAACAACCTCCTTAAGCAATTTGCCGAGATGCAGAAATTGTTCAAATCACCGGGTCTGATGAACCAAATTATGAAAACACCCGGGATGAGAAGCTCAAAGAAAAATTCTAAGAACAGAAGAACCAAGAGATAAAACATTTTTTATTCATTCGAAATGAACCATGGGAGAGAATTCTTTATTTTAGATTTAGGTTATGGCATTTAATGAATTTAAATAATGTAGACTTGTCGAAAAACAATAGATCATATTTTCCTTACGAAAATAGATAGTTGAAAGATAATCGGGTTAACCCCGGGGAAGTGAAGGAATCGACGTGGCAGTAAAACTCCGCCTGATGCGGATGGGGAAAAAGAAACAGCCTACTTACAGAATAGTAGTAGCTGACGGACGCTCCCCACGCGACGGAAAATTCATCGAAGTAATTGGGACTTATGCTCCCAAACAAGATCCGGCTGCGATCACAGTAAATAATTCAAAAGCCAGTGACTGGCTTTTGAAAGGAGCTCAGCCTACGGAAACAGTAAAGAAATTATTGGAACTTTCTGGCGCCTGGGAAGAGTACTCAAAAGCCAAAGGTGTTGCTTATAAGTCCGATAAAGTTTTGCGCGTTGCCACTAAAGCTGACAAAGTCGCCGATACCAAAACTATAGATACCAAAACTATAGATACCAATGAGGCTTTAGAAGCTGCAGTTGCTTCTTCTGATGACATCGAGGTTGAATCATGACACAAGCCAATGAGCCAGGGGCTCCGCTTTTTGCGGAACCACAATTCACCGAGGCTGTTACTGACGATGACGCTAGCGTTGATGTGCAGGAAACAGAAGATCAGAATGATTTTGTCGGGGTCAATGATGCGGGAGATATTCAGATGAGTGACAACGAAATTTCCGATGAAAAAGTTTCTTTGGAAACATCAGAAAACCAAGAGCCTGTCATCGAATCCGATGGCAACCTTATTCCTGGCGGTCGTTCGAAAGATGTACTGGAGTTTCTGGCCCGTCAACTGGTCGAAGATCCGGATGCCGTGGAAGTCGATTTGGAGCCTGCCAAAGGGGGAGCAAAGCTTCTTTTGAAAGTAGCTCCTGATGACATGGGTCGCATGATAGGCCGTAAAGGCCGCGTGATCCAAGCCGTGCGAGTGGTAGTGAGAGCTGCTGCAGCCCGCGACAAAACCGATGCAACAGTTGAGATAGTCGACTGATATCAGCGTTGTCATTGATTTTCGGTGGAAGATATAACTAACTTAGATTTTCTTGAAGTAGGAAATATCGTCAAGCCGCATGGGATCAAAGGAGATGTCCTAGTCCTCCCGATTACAAATCGCCCGGAAAGGTTTCAAGCGGGCGTTACTTTGTTTATCGCCAAGCCTGACGGCTCCTATAAAGAGCTGACCATAGATTCCATAGCTCAATACAGAAGTGGTTTTCTAGTTAGATTTGCCGGATACGATACCATGACTTCTGCCGATACGCTGAGGAACACCAAGTTGTTTGCCGAACCTTTACCGGCGGACGAAGACGAACTGTTCATCCATCAGATGATCGGGCTGAATGTTATAGATCAAAACAATGTCGTTCGCGGCAAAGTATCTTCCGTGGAAGCCAACCCGGCCAGTGACCTGCTGACCCTGGAAAACGGCGGTTTGGTCCCATTGGTATTTGTGCGATCCGTTACGGACAAAGATATATTTGTGGAGATCCCGGAAGGATTGCTGGACTGATTGAGATGCGCTCGCTACGATGCGTTCCGCATTCCTGATTTTGCCCGGCCCGATTGAAATCTGTTTTATGATGAAGAACAAAATCTCTTTTCTACCGCGAACCAAGCCCTTACAGGATTTTGTATAATTTTTAGAAAATATATTGCTTTGCCCGGCCGGTCTGTTCATATGAAGTCCATTCCTTGTCCGTTTGCGGGCGGAACCGGACAATGATACTTTTGGACGTACCCTTTTACAATCGATGAACCGGATGATAAATTAATGAGTGACGAAAAAATCAGCGAAAGCCAATCTACTTTTCGGATAGACGTTTTTACGATTTTCCCGTCGATGATCGAGCAATACGTCGACAAAAGTATTTTGGGCAGGGCACAGACAGCAGGTTATCTTGAGGTAATTGCCCACGATATACGGGATTTTTCCAGAGACAAACACCGCTCGGTTGACGACAGCCCTTTTGGAGGCGGAGCCGGTATGGTGCTTGCCCCCGAACCTGTTTTTTTGGCGGTGGAATCGGCTGATATCATCAGGCCTCTTTTTTTGCTTTCTCCGGGAGGACGACGCTTCGATCAACAAATGGCTCACGAACTTGCTTTGTCACGAGACGAATCCGGCCGACGCGGTTTTTCCGTGCTCTGCGGCCGATATGAGGGTGTTGATGAACGGATCGTTGCCAACCTGACAGATGGCGAGATTTCCATAGGCGATTATGTCTTGGCCGGAGGTGAACTGGCCTCTTTGGTCGTCATAGAAGCCGTGGCCAGACTCTTGCCCAATGTTCTCGGGAATTCAGATTCGACAGCCGAAGAGAGTTTTACCGAAGGACTTTTGGAATATGCCCAGTTTACCAAACCGTTTGATTTTAGAGGAATGTGTGTTCCTGAAATTTTACGAAACGGCGACCACGCTAAAATCGCAAAATGGCGTAAAGCTTCCGCATTATCGAAAACTATGAGGCAAAGACAGGATATGATAGAAAAACGTGGCGGTTTAACCCAGGATGAATTGCAATTGCTTTCGGAATACGGGTACTCAGTCGATGTCGATAGATATAAAGATCAGGCTGAGTAAGTTGAGTGGTGATATAATCTAATGGGCATGTTTTAAGGAGAATAAGTTAATATGAACCAAACAGATATCGTAGATAAGGCTATATTGCGTGACGATATACCATTATTTAGGCCCGGAGACATTATCAAAGTCCATGTACGTGTCGTGGAAGGTAACCGCGAACGAATTCAGGTCTTTCAAGGGGCTGTGATCAGGCGTCAGGGAAGCGGTGCCAGAGAGACATTCACCGTCCGTAAAGTTAGTTTCGGCGTGGGTGTGGAGCGTACGTTTCCCGTACACTCTCCTATTCTTTCCAAGATTGAAATGGTCACGGAAGGCGACGTAAGAAGAGCCAAACTCTATTATTTGCGTGACCGCATAGGTAAGGCAGCCAAGATCAAGGAGCGCAGAACAACACGTGTGTCATAGCATTTTCGGCCGGTATTGAACCGCTATGAGTGCCGAAGAGGACTTAGAACAATTTGAAGCGGGTATAGAGTTGGCTCTGTATCAAGAATACAGAGCCGTTCTGCCTATGTTCCGTTATGCGATAGAGACAGAAAGACGTTTTTATCTTGCCAACGGGGTAGATTTAAAGAAGCATGAAGAGAATTCGTCTGAGTGGATGGAACTCATTTTGGAAGATGCTTGGGTTTGGGATATGTACAGGCCGGCTCGTTTTGCCGCATCTGTAAGAGTACTCACCACAAAGGACATCAATATCGAAGTACTGCCGGAAAAGGATCTCTAGTAAGGATTTACCGCAGAAAATCTATTGGGGAAATTCGTTGTCGACACTTCTGGACTTGCCGTCGGAAACGAACTTTGTCCAAGACTTTCCATCCCAATAGCGGTATGTATATTTTTCGTAGATATCCGGATACCAGCCGAACAAGGGCAGATGGGTTTTTTCCGGATCATCAATCATAGAATTTTGGTCTTTCGGTTCATATGTATCGGTCGTCAAGTGGTCTTGAACAGGTATTTGCTGTGAAGAATTATTGACCCAGCCGGCAACATGATTGCGTTTGCCCAGAGAAACCCCATTTTGTTGTTTGAAAATCCTCTTTTCACCTACGGCTCTGGCGATCACTTCCAAGACGAGACCGAGTGGGGACAAAAAAGCGAAAATCGCCCAAAGGTAAGCCGGAATCTTCCATGGGTTGATCCCCGTTACCTGGTGATATCGATAAGCGCCGAAAAAGCCCAATAAAGCACCGACCACTCCAAGTGCAAGATCATAAGAGACGGGCTGGAAGCCGCTTTCCGTCCAAGTCAGCAGTTTTAAGATCGGCAACATTAATTTATTTACACTCCTTCTTATATCTTAGCGTTATTTTACAATGTTTGGTTGTCATGCGATAAGTATCACAAGAAGCTTGATGAAGTGAATTATCGGTCCGGCGAATGCCGCCGCCATAGTTTGTCTGGGTTCAGAAAGCCGCTATTTTGCCCCCGGTGGACGCCTGCTGCGGCTTTCCCAACATCCGGTATGCCAGTGACGTCTGTGGGCAGGTTTTGACATGGGCACTATGACCACATGACCTGTTCCTGGCCATATTTCTTGGTTGCAACCGGGGCAGATATAAGTTTTCTTGGCGGCAAACGGTTGGATCTGTCTTTGCTCTGACAGGAGTCCGCTCAGCGGGTCGTTGACGATCTTGGCCTTTGGAAATAAATTAATTCTTACAGGACGTTTTTTGGCCATAAAGCCAGTATGACAAAATAGCGAAGCTAAAAAATAGATTTTCGGGCGATAGTGAATTTCTTTGACCCAGGAAGTCGAACTTCGGATAAAGATGACAAATGGCCAACCGGGTGGGGACCTGTCCGTGTAGAATTGCCTGCGAATGTCTGCAACTGTTTCGGCTGAATTTGGGTTATGCCTGGATTTGCCGTCTCCGTATCGACTCGAAAATCTCTTCAACCTAAAAACATATTCTGTTTCGTTGGTGGAATTGTTTGTGCTGGCGGAGGAAAAAGGTCTCTCTCTTGTAGTTCTGAGGAAAAATCACCTCGTTTGCCCGGGCCAGGCACAGGCCGGACATATCGAGGAAGCGTTGATGGAAAATCATCAATCAGCTTCAGCAACGGTTGATCATTTTTTGTTGGCCGCCGCCGGGAGCATGAAAACAGCAAAAATTATTTTCGGCTTTATGTATGTATGCAGGTTTTGCGGACAGACTTCCTTTGACAGGCCGGCAGCGGTACTTGCCAAACAGCTGAACAGCATCGACGTATCTTCAAAAGGTCGGGCGAGGTTGTTTTTGAACGAGAAGGTGACGGCCATGGCCATCGGGCCAACGAGTGCCTCCGATGGGGAAACGGACGATGTCGATCAAAACGAAATACAGCTGCTGATCGGTTTTTTGTCGGGGAAAGTCGCATCTCAAGGCCTTACAGACGACGAAGAGATTGACTTAAAACCCAGGTATGAGCACGATGATTTTCAATTGCCACTGGGTATCTATTTCGAAGGACGACCAAAAGACGGGACGGTCCCACCCGGGTACTCTTTGGGTCAGGCGCCGGAGCTCTCCCTTGGCCCGGTCGACATCGATTCCAAAACTTTTTTGACAGAATACGGCGTCGATGACCTGCCGGAGCTGTCTCTTGCCGGAAGAGACATGCTTTATTTTCTTCCCGATGCCGGACAGGTCGCGAACCCTCATCTTTTTTCACTGAATCACCGGAACAAATTTTTGTCTTGGAAAACGGTTTTTGATTTTCAAGACAATCTGCCGGAACAGATAATGAGTGAGATAAAGCACTTAAAGATTACAGATAGTTTTTGACGGCAAAATCTGCGCCGTTTAATGGAAGTATCCGGCAAGTCCTCAAGCCCTCGGCAGAATAATTACTGGTCGATGTCGCCCATCTGCTCAAGTATTAATTGGGAAGCTATCTCTTCGGCCACCAAACCTGTGTCACTGGGGTGGGTGAGGCCTATGCAGCGATCCGGAACGTCAACAATGTCGATGCAATCGCTTTTAATTTCCAGTAAGCTGGCGATAATATCGGGTATCAAAAGTTCCCTTTGTCTCGAATGCTTGGAATCGAACAAGGCCAATTGCTCGGCCACAAAGTCAACTACGTCCAAAGAAAATCCCCAAAGATTCATCGATACCGGTTCTTTCCCGGTGAGACGATGCCAAGATCGGCTCTTGTCATCTATAGGGACATGGGTTTTTCCGAGTTCGGAAGCATCAAACAAGCCATCTTTGCGTAACTTAATCAGATGCTCGACAATTTTTACTAATTTTCCGCCCCTGACTTCGCATATACCCCTTGTGACTACGGCATTTGTCAATATGGTTTGGATCAAATGATGAGCTACCAATAGATGCTTGTCGCTCCCGAAATGTCTTTTGTCGGCGGAAACAAAATCGGCGGCAAAATCTGCTGCTTTGAGTATTTTAGGCGAAGGTCTAAAATAATCCACAACTGCGGAGAGGGCATTTTTGGAATATAGGTCGTCGGCATTGGCCACTCCGAATGCCCCGTCCAAAACAGGTTTGGCAGCGTTTAGTGCTTCGGCTGTTCCCGGACGATTCGGCTGGGATACAAAAGCCACAGGTATGGTGTTCGGCCATTTCTGTTTTACGTGGGAGACAATCTCATGTCTGATATCGTCGCGGATAACGACGACGAGACTGTCAAAGCCGCTTTCTTCTGCTCTGACGGCCGTAAAATCCATAATGGCTTCGCCCCGCGGCCCGACTGGGGCAAGTTGTTTTAAACCGCCGAAACGTCTTCCGTGGCCAGCTGCCAAGATCACAAGTTGCACAGTAAAACAGAATACTGTATTTTGATAAGATTATCATGTTAATCAACGCCTAAGTTTGTGATTATTTTGTTATGTATTATCGTAAAAGGCGAAATTTCGCTCTTTGACCCGATATCTGCCAATGTCACAGCCAATCCGAACATGATATTATCGAGCTGATTGTCAGGGAAATGACTTTGACAAAAGGATTTCACATCACAGATATAGGGCAAATTACCTCTTTAGTGTATTAGAATTAATCAAGAAGCATCAAAAGTCGGTACGAATAGCGAAAGAGTTGATGAGAAAATGACTTTATCTGATTCTGTGGAAACAGAAAGTTCTCTTGCCGCAACCGTTTCCTTGCCGCCTGCGGCTCTCCTGGATGGCGCAGAGCTTGAAAAGAGGGAGCATGACTTGGCAGAATTAATAGATTTGATGAGACCGGCCGTCCAAATGGATGGCGGCGACTTGAGCGTTCTCTCCGTCGACTATGAAAAGGGAATCATAGCGGTGCAGTTGCAAGGAGCCTGCGGTTCATGCGCCATTTCGTCGGTGACGCTGCAAGGCGGAGTGGAGCGCTTGCTGAAAGAAAGGCTTGATTGGGTGACCGAGGTAACCGGAAGTGTGGATGAGGAAGCCGACATGTTCGAAAGCCATTCGATGGGGCGTGGATCTTATGTTCCAAAGTACTACTGAGGCCTTCTCAAGCGATAAGGTCAACTTGGCAGGGGATTTATCTGCTGTTTTGTCTCATGAGGTTTCTGAGGTGTCTGTAACCGATCAATCGGATGCCGGCGTTTTTGATGGGCTCGAACAAGTGACGGCCCGTCAGTAGGGCGAGATTTGAGACAACCTCTGCCCAATTGGAACAAGCGCTGCGAAGTTCATGTGTATCGATAGCAGCATCAAGCTGAAGAGCATTGATACCCGGTCCGCATTCTTTGAGAACTTCTGTAATGTTGCTGTCTCCAAGTCCGACTCCGGCTGAAATGAAGTTATCCGGAAATACGACCCCGCGATCCGCGGCCAACTCCCGGAAATGGAATCCGGCTATTTTTTCCATGTTCTTGTTGGCCAGTCTGATCGGCAGTCGGAATTCTTCAGCCAGGTCCAGGTAGGCGTCAAAGAATTCGGGACGCAATTCTATTCCCGGTAAATGCAGGGAAAGATGGCTAACGTCAAATCCCCACAGAATAGCCCTTTCTATTTGGGCATGCCATTCTCTCCGAACCTCTTCTATGTCTGCGTGCTCCCAAGCATCGGGAATGCTGCTGGGAAACCCGCCGTCGCCTCCCAGTAAAGACGGGGCATATGTCAGCGGTCCCCATTTCAGCATCTCGCATTCGGCGATCAGGGTCAGACTCACACCTATGTCTTCTCCCCGGTAATCTGCGGCGGCTGCTCTTGCCCAAGGGGCAGGGACGACCAATGATGCCGAGGTGGCAAGGCCTTCCCGTAAAGCTCTGTAGACTCCCGCGTTTGACGATGAGGTAACGCCCAGATTCTCACAGGATATCAGCAGGGCAGGTGCAGCACCATCAGAATCGGATAGATCGGGTAATGTGCTCGTCATGGATCTAACTCTACCCGGTTAATGCAGTCCGGGCAAGAAATTTTTCCTTTGGTTTCCTGATCTGATCGGATGCGGGAAGGAAAGGTTTTGAGATATCGGTTCGGCCAATTTTGATCCGGTTATCCGGCGGGAAATACGATAAAGTCATACTGATGGCCAAAGCAGACCGAGGGTCGAGAATCTACTTAGATCAGCCTTTAGCTGACTTAGCGGATTTATTTTTTCGTTCGAGCGGAACCAACATCCGGCCGACAAAGCCCAACAACAAGCCGACGAAGATCCCACCAATGACGTCGGAGCTGTGATGTATTCTGACGTAAACTCTGCTTGATGCCACCAAAAAGGCCAGTAAAAAGTAGAACCACCCGATCTTGTCTTTTTCGGAAAGCAGCATGGCGGCGCAAAAAGCCGCCGTAGCGTGTCCCGAGGGAAAGCTGGAAGACAGGGGTTGGCGTAACGGGAGAGGATGGTCAACTTTGGCAACCGGTCTGGAGCGCCTGAAGATAGATTTGAGAAAAACGTTGACTATCGTCGATTCTATGCCGGTAGCAGCCACTGCTCTCAGGCTCGCTTTTTCATTGAGCCGTCCGCCTCTGAGAGCACGTAAAACGGCCAATATTACCCAAAGCAGGCCAAAGTCGCCGAGTTCGGATGCGGTATAAAAAGTCCGATCGGCAATTTTATTTCCTCCGGTCTCTGCGATATAGTTGTCAATGACGGAATCAAACTTTGCTACCTGCTCTTTCAGAAAATCCAAGCTGACGGTTCCGTCACCTAAGCGGTAATTGAGCAAATACTTTGCCAGCCGTTCAATCATGAAAGATCCTTTTCTGTTTTTATAAAGGGAAAACCATTGATAACACAATACAGCGCTCCGTCATATCTTAGCCTCACGGGGGAAATGGTGTCCCCGTATCAAAAAGAACAATTCCAATTTCGGACAGGATACTCTTAGATATCCCTACGTAAGCAGCCCGGAGACATTTGTTGTACCTTGCAGATAGTAGCCGACACGGATCGGTTATCCGGTTTTAGCACAACAGAGGTCCGGATGCAATTTTAAAAAATCAGGTTGTGAGGGCATCTGCCGTCTTATCGTCGGCAAATACCGGGCAGATGGGTTTATATGAGCAATAAGAGCATAATTTGGACGGTTTCGGACGGAAGTCGTCACGATCACAGGCCCTGGCAATGGCATCTGACACAGCGATAATTTTTATTTTGGTGGCATGGATGCTCTGTTCGGATGGGATTTTGATAATTGAAACTTTGTCTTTCAAATAGATAAGTTTTGTTTCAACGGGGCGCTGTCCAAATACAATCTCGCACAATAAAGCATAAAACAATACACCGTTTAGTTTGGCCTTTTCAAAAAACTCCCCCGGAGCTTGGCCGGTTTTATAATCAGCGATGGACAGTTCCCCGCCCTCCAATATATCCAGCCTGTCGATGATACCCCTGATTTTATGACCGGATATTTCAGTGGTGATATCAAGTTCTGCGGCTTTGCAATTGACTTTTACCGGGTCTTCTATCTCAAAATAGGAAAGAAGCAACTTTTCGATGTCTTTTGCTAAAGTCAGCTTTTCCTTGGCATCAGCGGTTACTTCCTCGACAGAGCCACTCGTTTCCTCTGAATTCCACAGTGTTCCTAAAATTTCAAGGCTTTTTTCGCTGGTGCGCTTTTCCGGTTCGTTTTGATAGAGAAGTTCCAAGACTTTATGAGTAATGGTCCCCTTGACCTGGGCTAAAGTCGACGGTTCCGGTATTTTGTCGATGTATGAGTAGCGAAACGACAGCGGACAAGTTGTAAAACGGTCTATTTTGGAGGGTGACAATGTTTCGGGAGGTTCTGAGGGCATAAGCAGATTCTAATGAGACTTTTACCCGGGTGGGCCGATACGGAAGTTATATTTCCCCCTTTTGGCTAAGAGTCTTATCACGGCAGATCTCGGAAAAATTTTTTATCCGGGGGACAGTTTCAACCGTTTTTGATAATCGTGTTGATAATGCCTGCAACTGCCGACGGATCCGTAAAAGGTGCCAGATGGCCCAGCCCGTCCAGCGTCGTTGGGATAAGATCTGGCAGTTGCCTTTGAAGGGCCTGCAGCGAATAGGACGCCACCGCATTGCGGTTGGATCCTATGATGACATGGACGGGGCATTGAGGTTGTCCGAGGGTTACCTGGCGGCCGAGTTCTGCAAATTTTTGATAAAAAGACGCCTCCGTCGCCGGTTCCAAGACCGGCGACAGCCCTTGGTCAGTCATTTGAAAAGCTTCGGCGATGTACATACGAAGTGCCGGAGGGGTCATGTCTGAAAAAGGGATGCGGTTTTGAAAATGCGTCTCGGCTGCTTCTCGTGACGGGAAGAGAGCCTTTCTCTTGTAGGTTCTCTCTATGAGAGAGGATATCTCAAGTCGGACCTCTTCCGGGGCATCATCGATTGAGGGAATAAAAATAGGTTCATATAATATGATTTTGGAAAAAGTGCCGGGGGAAAGGCATTGTGCCATCAAAAGGGCGCTGCCGCCTGCCGAATGACCAAAAGCTGTAGGTGGCTGAGAAAAATCTTTGCTCGTAGGCAGAAGCTCGTCCAGACAAAGCTCGCTTGTCCCAAAGGCACCGTCTGCATCTTTGGTATTTCGCAGTATTGCCAAAGCGTGAAGGATATATCGGCTTATGTTGTCAGGTGTGACAAACTCATCTACAAATTTAATTTGGTCAATGTATTTGACTTTCACGTCGTCAGCGAAGGGCTGTAACTTATGGAAAGGCCAATTGATACCGTAAGCATTGATGTTGAAATCGAGCAGGGATATGAGGGGGAGAAACATTTTTGCCGTCAGACTGATACCCGGCATAAAGACCATATTGCCGGTTTCCCCGCTTATTGCGGGAGATTCATGATTAGAAATACCCTTGCCGCCTTCCCTGTCGCCATTGTCTTTACCTAAATGTTTCCGGTGGGAAATTTAGGTAATGTATCATAAATTATTACGAGGGCGTAATACAGATAAAATAATAGTCAAATATTAGTAAAGATGCCCGTATCGTATAGTTGCTATCTGCTAAAAGTATGTAGTGGAATCTTTTATAATAAGTCATGGTTATTTGGCGCTCATGGTTTTGGCGTTCATAGAAGCTTGTTGCATCCCAATTCCTTCCGAAGTGACATTCGGTTTTGCCGGTGCACTGGCCGGAGGATTGCTTTATAAAGTCGGTGAGCCCCATCTCAATATCGTTGCTGTCATTTTGCTGGGAACACTTGCCGAGGTTTTGGGTTCGTTCGTCTCCTATGCCGTCGGGAAAGTGGGCGGAAGACCCATCGTCGACAGATTTGGCAAATATGTTTTACTGACCAAATCCGACATCGAAAGGACGGATAAGTTCTTTTCCAAACACGGTGATATTGCTGTGCCGATAGGCAGGGCAATGCCTTTGATTAGGACTTTTGTTAGTCTTGCGGCTGGAATAGCCGAGATGAGTTTCTGGCGTTTTACACTTTTTACAGCTATCGGGACGCTTATCTATTCTGCCGTCTTGGCTGGATTGGGTTATGCCGTAGGCACAGCATGGCACTCGGTAGCCAACGGATTCCAATATGCGGCTTACGTCTTGTTGGTGATCGTCGTCGCAGCGGTTGCAGTTTTCATCTACCATAGGTTACAAGTTTTGAAAAAAGAGCGCTTAGGGGCTGTGGAAAAGGATTAGAGTTGGCAAAATCGATACTTTTTATAGGCGGAACAGGTATTATAAGCTCTGCATGCGTCAATGAAGCCGTAGCAAAAGGTCATGCGGTCACCGTTCTTAACCGTTCGAAAACTACCCTTAGGGAGATATCAAACGAAGTTGAGTTTATTCGTGCCGATGTTCGCGATATCGACGAATACCGAAAAGCAGTAGCCGGTAGAGATTTTGATTGTGTCGCTGACTTTATAGCCTTTATTCCTGATCATGTCAAAAAAGATGCGGAAGTCTTTAAAGACAATTGCGGTCAATATATCTTTATAAGTTCAGCTTCTGCCTATCAAAAACCTGTACTGAGGCTACCCATCACCGAATCGACTCCGCTCATCAACCCCTATTGGCAATATTCCAGAGATAAAATTGCCTGTGAAGATTTTCTCCTCCATGAGCACAGGATGAACGGTTTTCCGATGACGATCGTCAGGCCTTCACACACCTATGACGAGACCCTCCTGCCTTTCGAGGGTGGCTACAGCGTGATCAGCCGGATGAAAGCCGGGTTACCGGTGGTGATCCACGGGGACGGAACTTCTCTTTGGACCCTTACTTACAACAAAGATTTCGCCGCCGCCTTTGTAAGACTGATCGCCAATGATGCGGCCATAGGAGACAGTTTCCATATCACCTCGGACGAGCTCCTGACATGGAATCAGATCTACCAAATTACGGCGGACGCCGCCGGAATTAAAGATGTAACCTATCTGTATCTGTCTTCTTCGGAAATAGCAGAAGTTGTCCCTGAGATTGGGCCGTCCTTGTTGGGCGATAAATCTTATTCGGTTATGTTTGACAATTCCAAAATCAAATCCGTTGCTCCCGGCTGGCAGGCAAAGACCACATTTCGAGAAGGGGCAGAAAAGATCATTTCCTTTTATGATTCGCACCCTGAACTCTGCCAGGAAAATCCGCAGACGGCAGAAGCCCTTGACCTAATGGCCGCCAGAGCATTGAGTCGTCAGGATAGATAAATATTTCCGGAATGCTTGCCTGAATCACGCCGGGGCATTTTCTTCTTGGATAACCGCACTAGACTCAAATTGTAAGAAGTTTGATTCTCGCGGATACGGTTAAATAATGTCTGATCAATTAATAAGTGGCCTCTTTGTGGCAGACGATACGGAAGAAAAACTGATATATCACTGTCCCAGGTGTAAGGAAATCCTGAACGAGACCTTTTACGGCCCTTGTCAAAAATGCAGGATCGAGCTGAGGAAGATATACTCAGCACCTTTGTCCGATTGAGATCCCGGTAGGGATCGAGCAACCTTTGATCAGGCGCAGATCTAACGATTTTGCCCCACGGAACCTAAATAGCGCTAAAATGATAAAAACATTTGACTCCGGAGTATGCCAGTGGACATGACAGCACAGGAATTTGACTTCTTGGGCTACGATCTGTCTGAAATTGAAGGGAAAGCGTCCTTTCATTATCGGCTTTTATGGCAAGAAGCAACTTCTCTCAGACCCAAAGAACTTATCTTTACCGAAGTTTTTTTATTCGGGGAGAATAAGAATTGGGATTCTTTATCCAAGGAAATGCTAAAAATTTTATATCTGCTTGCCGGCGTCTCTTATTATAAAGCGGGACTTGCCGGGAGAATCGATTTCGGGGATATAGCAGTAGGGAACCAAGAAGTCGCTCTTATACAGTCGGTCTATTCCAGCGGACTGTATGAGCTGGCTTACAGGAATAAATACAGGCTCCCCGAACTCTCCTTTTACCAAAACGGAAATAAAATTAACCCAGTCCCAGTTCCGGGCGAATATCAGGCGGAAAATAAGAAAATTTTACCGACCGCTAGCCATGAAGACGATGCAGGTTTTTCTTCGGCAAGGACTTCCGATGGGAAAAGTCAAATAAAAGTATTGTTGCCTTTCGGCGGAGGAATAGACTCGGTCACTTCTCTGGAACTTCTCAGGGGAAACACAGATCAAATAACCTTATTTGTGATGAATAAAATTGGAGATACCTATGATGCATTGGAAAATGTGCTCAAAGTGGCCAATCTGCCGGTAGTGAGAACCGAGCGTCAATTGGATGCAAAGATATTGCGCTCAAAAGAGCTGAATCTGATCAACGGACACGTCCCCATTACGGCCGTCATTTCAGCAGCCGCAGTATTGGCAGCAGCGCTCACCGATCATAACCATGTCATTATGTCCAACGAGAAATCAGCTTCTTCGGGATCACTAACCGAAGACGGAGTATCCGTCAATCATCAATGGTCAAAGGGAATTGAGTTTGAATCTATATTTAATACTTTGGTTAAAAATATATCTCAAGACCGTATCAAGTACTTTTCACTGTTGCGTTCCGCAAGCGAACTTTGGGTTGCCAAACGCTTTAAAGATCTAAAGAACTATCTCCCCGTCTTTAGAAGCTGCAATAGGGCATTTCACGTTGACAAAGAACAACGCTTGGATAAGTGGTGCGGTGTTTGCGATAAATGTTGTTTTATAGACCTTATTTTGGCACCATTTTTGACAAAAATAGAACTGGAAGAAATATTTGCCGGTAACGAACCTCTTGCCAATTATGACAACAAAGATAGATTCCTTTCTCTGATCGGCCATCCTGATTACACAAAACCTTTTGAATGTGTGGGAGATGTCACGGAATGCAGAGCAGCCCTGATGGCTGCGGCAAAACGTCATGACAGGATCGGTGATATAATATTGCAAGAGTTAGCAGATTTTATTGAAACCGGTGATATCTTGGAGGGACGCAGTGATTTCTCGGAAGAGTCTCTCATGGAGATATCAGGACCGGATTATATCCCTGAGTATTTGAGGTATGTACTTGACTGAGCCTATGTCATTTGCCGACCTTATAGGGAAAAAAGTTGCCGTGTGGGGTTTGGGCAAAGAAGGCGTCGCAAGTTATTTTCGCCTCAAATCATTGAATATATCTCCATTGCTTGTTGACCGAACCTCACCGGAACAAATCGAAGCTCTCAAGGGCGAGACTTTTGATTTTTATTGTTTAGAAAACAGCGACATGTCTTTTCTAAGCGAATATGAAGTGATAATAAAGTCACCGGGTATCAGCCGCTATTTGCAGGAAGTCAAAGATTTGGAACACTTTGGCGTCAAAGTTGTGGGAGGTATGGGGCTTTTTTTCGAAGAGACCGATAAGAAAAATACCATTATGGTGACCGGCACCAAGGGCAAGTCCACCACAACCTCTCTTATTACTCACCTTCTGAACAAATTCGGCGAGAGTGCGCGAGCGTTTGGCAATTTGGGGTTTGTCCCGTGGGACATGGCCGCGCAGAGCGATCCAGTGAAATGGAAGGTATTTGAAGTATCCAGTTTTCAAGTATGTGATCTCTGGTCGGGATCTCCCACGACGGTCATAACTTCTCTCAGCCCCGATCATTTGGATTGGCACGACCACAGCGTTGAAACATACTATCGTGACAAGCTCCGGTTGGCTAAACTCCCCGGCGTAAAAAGAGTTATTGCCAATGGAGATGATAAAAATCTTATTGAACATAAGCATTTGTTACCGGCAGATACTATTCTTATAAACTATGAGAAGTATTTGAACCGCAAATGGTTGGAAGCCATAGAGTTGGAGGGGATATATAATAAGCGAAATGCAATTTTAGCAATAGAAGCCATAAAGAGATCTGGTATCGATATCACCGAAGACGAATCTCAGCTGGAAGAAGCCCTAAAGAGTTTCTCGCCTCTTCCTCACAGGATGGAAAAAATAGCCGAAGTGGACGGCATAGAATTTATCGATGACGGTTTGGCCACCAACGCTTTGCCGACTGTTGCGGCCTTGGGAAATTATTTTGACCGTCCCGTAGCTTTGATCGCCGGCGGGTCAGACAGAGGAATCGATTATAACGTATTGGCCGAGACTATACATAGGCGTATCAATCCCATCTGCCTGTTGACACTTCCCGATGTCGGTTATCGTATCAGCCAGGCTGTCTTGTCGTATGACCAGAAGGGGACAGTCAGATCGCCGGACAGAGCCTCTTTTGCAAATTCCAATGGAGCAAAGATAGAGATCTTATCCTGTGCGACAATTGCACTTGCCGTCAGAGCAGGCTTTGCGTGGGCCAAAGAAGTACAAAGAGAAAAGACATCCGGTGATGCCGAGGTCAAGGGACCTATCATATTGCTTTCTCCGGCGGCTCCAAGTTTTAGCCAATACAACAATTATGAAGAGCGTTCGCAAGACTTTAGGGATCAAGTGATGGATTTATCTCAAAGTGAAAGGATTCTCTAAGATGTGCTTTTCTCCCGAAGCCGACTTGGTCGGAGGCACCATTATCATGGCGATAGGTGTAGATTCTCTTTTGCACGTTGAGAGAAGGAAAAATTATATACCGATAGCCGTGCTGCCTGTGATATTTGGCTTTCACCAATTGGTGGAATCGGTGGTATGGTTTGGCCTTCAGGGTCATGTCGATCATTTCTTTACACATCTGGGAATTACCGTGTATCTCTTTATTGCCATGATATTTTTGCCTATTTATGTGCCGATAGCTGTCCTGTTGATAGAGCCTTCCAGGAAACGCAGGTATATTACAATGCCCTTTTGTCTGATCGGTATCTTCGTAGGGGTATTGTTGGCTTTGTCGATGCTGGCCGGTAAATACGGTGCGACAGCCGAGCCGTATCATGTTGCTTACCACCTAGGCATCAAAGACTCATTACCGTTGGTAGCAAGCTATGTTGTGGCAGTATGCGGTGCTCTTCTCGTTTCGGGACAAAGAAACGTGGTGATTTTCGGTGTGGTGAACCTGATTGCCGTGGCTGTCATTGCCAAGCTGACCGTAGACGGATTTGCCTCGGTCTGGTGCGGCTGGGCTGCTGTGACAAGCGGAGCGATAGCATTGCATGTCAGGATATCTTCAGGCCGCTATGTAGAAGATACAGACCATCTTCCGGCGGACGGGTATTCCTAAGAGCCGTTTCCAAGCCACAGCGTTGTTTTTATCCTAAGCAGAATTGCCATCAAAGATTTGGGGAACCGCCTTTTTCTTTTTTGTCCAGAAGACAAAAACAAAACCCAGGCCGAGCAAGACAGCCAATGTTTGGTCTATACCGGCTCCTATGGCTTTGGGTCCGTAGACGAAAAATGCTACCAAAAGAGCACCCATGACGATGGATGAGAATAAAGAGAAAAACAGCAGCAGGCGATGCCCGTGGGGGTGAAGCGATCCCTCCGGGAGTTTTTTATGTCCGACTGTCAGGAAAATAACTGCTGTTAGCGAATCCATAAAGAACTCAGCCAGAAGAAAAAATCCGGCCGCAGATAGAACAAGATTAAAAAATCCCGATAAAGAACTGATAAACGTTTCGATCAAGACAACGACAAATGTCACCGAGAGGGTCACGATAATGGCGATATGCGGTACATGACGTTTGTTGAGACGGGAAAAACTCACAGGGACGAGCCGTTCTCTTCCCATGGCATAGAGCGCCCGCGTAAGGATATAGGTGGTCAGCCAAAGGCCTCCCGCTGTGGAGGCTAAAATCGGGATCAACATAGCCCAGCTGTGACCCGGTATCAAACGGCTAGCCCAGACAGCCAAAGGGTCGTTTGAATTGGCCAGTTTGGCTATGGGAGTTTCGCTCAGCATGAGCGGGTATAAAATGAGGTAAAAGATCAAAGCGCCGAAAGCCCCGATGATACCGCCCAGCCCAGGATCTTGACGCGGTTTACGGGATTCTTCAGCGGCATAAGAATCTATTTCCCAACCATCCAAAATGGTGGCAGCGATCACGGCCACTATCAGCATACCCCCGATCGGCGGCGGGCCGAAGTGAAGCGGGACTGAGATAGCGTGCAGGCGCGAGATACCTATCACGGCAAATGACACCAAAGCCACCATTTCCAAGGCAAAAAATACCTGTGTGATTCGCGCAGTGGGTTTAGATCCCAAAAGCAGAGGGACGGCGGCAAATATAATCCAAAAAAGTGTAATAGTGACGTGCAGTACGGAAGATGATTGCTCGCCCGGTGCTATCAGTGCTATCGTGTAGCTCCCCGCCGGGATAGCAATGGGTGGTATCGAGGTAAAATAAGCTATAATCAATATCCAGGCTTGATAGCGGGAGACCGTATTGCCGATAACGCGGGCCGACCAATGATACGAGGCTCCCGAGTGGGGAAAGTGTTTGTTGAGCAGTCTGAACACAAAGCTCGATACGATAAAAGGGAAAGCCAAAATAAAAATAGCCGGTAACGTCCATATCCCGGCTTTTGCCGCCATGACTCCGCCGGTTGCCGCTACCGAGAACAAAGGCCCCACGCTCGAGACGGAGAGAGGCACCAAATCTCTTAGGCCAAATTTTTGCAGAAGTGCCCTTGTCTTGTGAGGCTGGTCAACTCCAACCGTTAGTGACAGTTCGTCAACGCCATCCGCACTATCAAGGGACATATCCAACGGGCTGGCCAACGAAAGGCCCGAGTCGGCACTTTCTGCAGAAGGTATAACTCGTTTAGGCAAAGTTTGATAGTCTCCTCAAAACGGTACGCTAAGCTACTAATGCAAATGAGTTGCATTAGTAGCTTAGCGTACCACCATCGATACCAGACGACAATTGAAGACAATTTGGGCAGCGACTAAAGAGGCTGTCGGCGCAACACAATGTCTATGCCGTCACCTTAGTGGCCTATTCCGCTCCCGCTTCTGATATCTGATCATACGTATCGCAGCCCGCTGCCAATCTGCCAAAGGCCAGCTGATACTTTGCGATATTGAGGGTTATGGGCAGCTTTTTGGGAATGGTTTGTCCTTATGGAGAGGTAAACATCTGCAGGAGATAAGAGCCATCACGGGGAAAGGTAGGCGACGATCAAAAAAAAGTCTGTCTGCCGGTCTTTGATGAAAAGCTCAAGCAAGCAGGCTGAGCAGATTCTTTTAAAAGCGGCAACGGTAATCGGTCATAGGAAGATCTGCGATAAACGGCTGTGTCAGTGCTTTTTAAGCTTTACCGGAGTAAGAAAGTAAATTATTGCTTGAGAAAATTACCTGGAGAGGATGTTTCTAGCCGATAATGTGACTAGGACTAAATAATGATCTGAGAGCGGGTGACGGGAATCGAACCCGCATTACCAGCTTGGAAGGCTGGAACTCTACCATTGAGCTACACCCGCAGGAATCATTGCTTTCGTTAAACTAATATAGTTTTACCTGCCGTCAAATTATGGAGAAAACAAGATTTCTTTTTACCGACAACCTATTTTCTTTCTAAAAAGCGCCGAAATCTCTTTCACCAGGTACTTTTTCTAGAATTTACCTATTTGTAACTTTATGTACACCTATCGTTATCAATAAGTAAACTTATCGCTGTCATGATAGGGGTAGTGGATTTATATTTGAAAACATTGCAATTTTTTCGGGGATAGGTAATGGACCATACTTCCGAAGAGAGTTTTTATAAGCAGCTTGATGAAAGCAACCTTACAAGCCGGCACTGGAAAACCGTCCTGATTGCGGGAATGGGATTTTTCACTGATGCTTATGATCTTTTCATCATCGGTACGGTTACGGTTATCCTTACTCCTATTTTCCATCTGAGCACCGGTCAAATATCGCTTCTGAACTCAATTTCTCTCTTGGCTTCGGTACTTGGAGCTTTAACATTCGGCAGATTGATGGATCTGGTCGGCCGCAAGAAAATGTACGGCCTGGAAATTTCCATTTTAGTTTTGGGTGCCATTTTATGTGCTTTTTCCTGGAATTTTACTTCCCTCCTAATCTTTAGGTTGCTTGTAGGCTACGGAGTGGGCGGAGATTATGCAACGTCGGCCGTTATCACTTCCGAATATGCCAATAAAAAATCCAGAGGTAAATTAATAGGCACCGTATTTGCCATGCAAGGACTGGGTCTCGTTGCAGGTCCCTTGATGGCCAGTTTATTGCTGGCTACCTCAGTCCCGACAAATTTGGTATGGAGACTGTTGCTTGGGATAGGAGCGATACCGGCAGCCTCTGTCATATATTTAAGACGTCAGATTAAAGAAACACCCCGTTATGCGCTAAGTACGGGAGACGTCGCAGGAGCAGCCAACGCACTCGCCTGGGTAACAGGAGAACAGGTAAAGTTAAATCTTGCTTCTGATTCGCCGGCCCCCGATCGCCAAAGCCATAAAAAACAGCAACTATCGGGGAAGAAAACCTATAGCTTATTGTCGCCTAAGTTTTTAGTCCGACTTATCGGAACAGCAGGATCTTGGTTCCTGATGGACATAGCCTTTTACGGCAATTCCGTGTCCAGCCCCCTTATCCTAAAAATGATCCAGCCAAAAGGATCTTTACTGTCGCACACACTTATTTCACTGGCAATATTTGCGATAGCCGCACTGCCCGGATACTGGTTGGCCGTATTTTTACTTGACAAATTAGGGCGAAAGAGAATTCAGTGGCAGGGATTCCTCGCTATGGCGCTGATTTTTGGTGCGATCTGGATTATCCCTGATGCAGCGACAGCCGTGGTTCCGTTCGTAACGCTTTACGCCATAAGCTATTTCTTTGTGGAATTCGGTCCGAATATGACAACGTTCGTCCTTCCCGCCGAGATTTTTCCCACCAAGGTAAGAGGAACAGCCGACGGCATCTCAGCCGGAGCCGGGAAATTCGGAGCTTTTGTCGGGGCTTTGATGGTGCCGCACATGCTTATTTGGATAGGTATCAGCGGCGTTATGGGTGCCATGGCAGGGGCCTCTCTGCTCGGTGTATTCCTAACATTGATCTGTATCCCGGAGCCAAAGATGCAAACTTTGGAATCTCTTTCTGGGGAAGACCAACCGGTTATTCTCGAGGATAAAGTCTTGATCGAGGCTCATGCCTGAGTAGGCAGCCCCCGACAAACTTATATTTGAGAGCCTGATAATCTGATACAGTAAACGTTTTACCCGAGTCTAAGTTCTCCGTGATTTCCCAGACTAACCCGAAGTTACGACTCTCGATCTCGTAATTAGCATCTCTTTCCAGCAGATTTGATGATATTTGGCCATAAAGTGTAGCCAGAAAAGAACTTGACATTTCATTATAGCTCTGGTATAGTTGCATTATGGCTAAAGAGGCAACTGCTATGCATGTAAACAGAATCAGGCGAAGCTATAAAGATAAGTCCGGAGTTACACACTTTTATGAAACTGCACTTGTTCGGCGTAGTTATCGTGATTCAGGCAAAGTAAAGCATGAAACTTTAGCTAATATTTCTACTCTTCCACCTTCTGTCATCGATGCGATTGAAGCAG
>Ga0078972_1003573_pt1 | contig 46034 bp, 35 predicted proteins | sample YelNatPaOPGAMG01_FD_67568 | JGI IMG/M metagenome (GOLD analysis project Ga0078972, IMG submission 67568) | Hot spring thermophilic microbial communities from Obsidian Pool, Yellowstone National Park, USA - OP-RAMG-01 (SPADES assembly) (version 2) | ecosystem: Environmental > Aquatic > Thermal...
CCCAGGTTGCCCTCCATTTCCTCCTATATCTACGCCTTGTCCACCACTACCTCCATTTCCACCTAAACATACAATCGGTGTAGAATCCGCTATTATCGAACCTTCAGAATCAATATACAAAATGGAATCCGCACCCTTTCCACCATTTCCAGGTAATCCATTTGCACCGCCTGAGGTCCCCTTTATACCTCGTTTCCCTCCATTACCCCCAAGCCCACCTATACTTGTTACGCTTCCTTGTTTTAATTCGATACTACTTTGTGAAGATATCTCGAGCGTCGCAGAACCTCCGGATCCTGCATTACCCCCATTTCCTCCATCACCAACAGTAGTACCAGGCCACCCACCATTTCCTCCAGACCCTCCAACTCCTCCAAAACACTCTATCCTTCCACTTATATCTCTAAAATCACTTGTGCTCGTTATGTTTAGTTTTGCGTTACCCCCATTACCTCCAAGCCCGCCATTCGCCATAACTGTCTGACCATCTGCTGCATTACCTCCACACCCCCCACTTCCTCCACTGCACGTTAGATTTATCCCCTGTAACTCATTTGCTTCTACGAACATAACAGCATTTCCGCCTCTTCCACCATTTCCCCCATGTATATTCGGCGGCGCTCCTCCTGTTTTCCCTTTACCACCTTGCCCACCTACACAAGTAATTGACATACCACTTGCAATCAAGTTTGCTGCAGTTACACGAACTGTACAATCACCACCTTTACCTCCAACTGAATTATCTAACGATTCTCCTCCATTTCCTCCTGCACATAAAATTGAAAGTTTTATCACATCTACTCCCATATACAACGATAGATTAACATTCACACTCTTACCATCTTGACCATTTGCTCCCTCTTTTCCTCTTATGTTTATCTCAGAATTTCTTGCTGTTAAAAATCCTGAAAAAGTAGATGAACCCGAACAATTTAAATATGAATTAATTAATGCGAGCGCTGCCGACGATTCAAAATTACGAACATAAAGGACTGAATTTTCTAGTGAAATCTGACCACTCGACCTTAAAGCATACTCCACTGGCGAAGATTGATCTATTATAAGAGTAGAACTTCTCAGAGTCAAAGAACCCGTGGAAGTAATTGTAATATTTCCTTTGAGCAATAGATTCTCATTTTCTACAACGGTATCTGTGTTTATTGTCCAATCACCAACTCCCCCAGCAGGAAATGGTGTCCCGCTAATCGTTCTATCGCCTGAAGTATATGGCATATTACATACAATAAGCAGGGCTAACACAAAAACAACACTCATGGACTTCCAAGCCGATATCCTGCCAGCGGAATACTCGCTCATGTTTGGGTTATGCGAGTGCCTAAATATAAAAGTTTCATTTTACCATCGATGCCTTTTAATAATAAATATGAGTTTTTATTTTAAATTCGTCAACATGAGTAAACACGCAATCTTAAAATCACAGATAAAATCGTAACTAATATATGTGATGATTAACATATGCCTAGGTTGTTTATTTGTAGGGAGATTAAATGAGATGACTGAAAAAAAGAGTTTCCTAGGCACCATTCGTGCAATGGCAAAAGTTTGTAGATTTGAATATTTACATATTGAACTTCCTGCACTTCTCTTGCCCGTATTCTTATGCGCCGAAGGTATAGACGATATTTTACATTTGCATGTCCTTTTTGGTATTTTAATGTTCGTCCTTCTATATTTCTCGGGGTTCTCTATCAATGCATATACAGACTATGAAATAGACAAAAAATACGACTCTCAAAAACCAGAAATCGCAAAGGCAGTCGATTATCTCGGAAAAAGAAATCTAAAAATATTCGTCGCTGCAAAGGTCATCTCTGCCCTTTTCATGGCATTTATCGTAACTATACTCCTGAATCAAATCTGGGCACTTGTTTACTGGGTTGCTATGACATTCACCGGATTGGGATACTCTGCTCCTCCATTCACCTTCAAAACTCGTGGTGTTCTTTATCATGCTCTTGCTCTTAGCACTTGCGCATTCTTTATCCCAATTTCGTTCCTTTGTTACATAATCGCGGGCGAAATGCGTCCTGATTTCTTAATATTCACTTTGGGTTTTGCAATTGCGATGTATGGCATGACTCTTGGGAATCAATCGAATGATTATATCGAAGATAAAGCAGAAGGCGTCCTTTCTCCATCTGTGCGTTTGGGAATTCCACGAGCACAAACTGCAACTATCGTATTGATTATTATAGGTATCCCTATAATGCTATATGGACTATATCTTAGAATGAAGGAATTTAATTTTCTGTACTATCTCGGCTTGGATTATATTCAATCCCTTATCGTATTAGGCACTATTATCACCGCTGTATATTCATACCCTGCTAGAAAATCTTGGCAGATGGTTAAATTATCAAAAGGTAAAAGTTATGATGAATTAAAAAAAGTGATGCCAAAAATTCGTGCTTGCTGTGTATATCCAAAATGGCATGCTACAGTTGTGAGTGGTTTGCTAATCTCAACTTCGTTAATATTCGGGGCGGTTCTCCTTTCACCAATACTTGCTACCAATTCTTACAACGATTTGAAATTTTCAAGCGAACCATCTGTTTCGGTAGTCCCTGCAACTCAGACAACTTCAAGAGCAACCATCTATGTAGAAATTGAGAATATAGGTAAGTTTCGCGATTCCGGAACTGTGCTACTAAAGATTGAAGCCTGGGGTTTCTCTGACATATCTCCATATGCAAACATCACTGTAATTATTCCTAAAAAATTAAATGACAAAGAGACTTGGCAATTTACTACTCATTTAGATATCCCTTCATTTACAAAAACCACATTCAAATTTTATCTTAAAGTAGATTCTGACAAGGATGGTGTTTTTGACTTTACTACAGATGAATACACCTTCGAATTCACACCTGCAAAAAAGTAGATTTACTTATCTATAAAGATAGCAAATTCTGAAAGATAAATTAACAATAATTCTTTTCTACATAACACATGTGGACTTAATCGATAAACTCAAAGAGGAACATCGTGTGATTAGAGAAAAACTAATCCACCTTGGAAGAGATATAGAACTTGCCCCATCAAAAACTAACGAATCTCTTCCAGGTATAAAAGAAACTTTAACTTTCTTTACCGAATATCTCATTCCACATTTTAAAAATGAGGAAGATATAATCTTCACATACTTAACAGACCACAAAAAAAGAGAGGATTATAATCAGAATAATCAGAGATTGCAAATCCTTTATAAAGTTAAAAAAGAGCATGAAAGCATAATAAAAGAGATTCGGGATTTTGAAGAAGAAGTTGCGAAAATGGAAGAAAAAAAGTTATTTTGCGACGGTGTTGCTATAAGTGGCATGAAACTAATCCATGACCTTGCAGACCATATTCGATTCGAGGAGGAACAGTTTTTCCCATACATAAAAAGTGGGTCTGGGAATAGAGAATGTAAATAATCTGAGAAGAGATAATGTATATTGTAAATATAAAAATTTAAAATAGAAATTTCTAAACTCATCAAATTGGATTTTCAAAAAAGTATCAGAGACGCATCTCATTAATGCCAAAAAAAAGATAAACATTCATGCCAATTATTATCTGGGGGTTATGGGGGAGTTGTATGGTCATTAAACGAGTAAAAAGGCTGGAAGGTCCACCTAAAAGGCTAGTTATGTTTTATGCTGATAAATGTGAAAAGTCAAAAAAAATGCACCCTGTTGTAGATAGACTGGAACGCGAAATTGGTCAACTCGTCGAAAGACTTGAAGTTATGCATAACATGGAGAACGCTCTTGAAATGAGAAATTATGCTGATGAGATTACAGACCTCTGTAACGGCGAACTCGAGACTCCTGCATTTGTAAATGAAAAAACAGGTAAAATTTTAGTCGGTATAGTCCCTTTCGAGGCGCTTCTAAAATGGGCTACTGGCGAAGATGAGTAGATAAAAAATATATATTAAAGTGAGAGATACAATTTAGATTATCCTCAAATCGACTTCCTCTCCCTTAAATCTCATTCATACCCTATTTTTTTCTTCTACAAGTCTCATAAAAATCGCTTCTAGATTTTCGTTCTTTTCTCTAAGTTCATTTATCTTTCCTTTCGCAAGTATCTTCCCTTTATCTAATACAGCAATCTTAGAACATAATTTCTCTGCAATTTCAAGAATGTGAGAACACATGAATATAGTTCCACCATCTTTCACGTATTCTGTAAGATATTCTCTTAGTCTTTTCTGATATATAGGGTCTAAATTTATGAAAGGTTCGTCGAGGAAAAGGAGTTCAGGAGAGTGTATAAACGCAGCCGCAAGCATCAATTTTTGTCTCATCCCCTTTGACATGTCTTTACATAAGGCATCTTTTTTCTCGTCTAAATCAAAAAATCTTATCCACTTACTTACCTTTTCATCTATAGATTGCAGTTCTCTTATTCGGCATACAAAATAGAGATATTCATAACCCGTAAGAAAACTAGGTGGCGTTTCAGATTCAGGCACAATCCCAATCTTCTTTTTTAATTCGATAGGCTCTTTTCTTGCATCTATCCCAAGCACAGTTACATTCCCTTTTGTAGGTTCTAATTGACCTGTAAGTATCTTAATCAAAGTGCTTTTACCAGCCCCATTGGGTCCAAAACATCCATAAAACTCCCCTCTCTCTACTTCTAAACTTACATTGTTTAAAGCCCAAAAATCTCCATACTGTTTTGAGACCCCTTCCACTATTATAGAATTTGCCATGGCTGGGAAATTGCTATACCGCTATTTATTATTTGATTTTATCTCCTGTTTATCCTCATTTATCCTTACTTCCTATTATTTCTTAACAACCGTACGCGTCTTCATTACTCTTTTTACTGATTTTGTTGCCCCATTATCTCCATCGGCATCCTTGCCCTCTTTTGGAGTTGTTATCTTCTCTTCTTTTATTACTTCTTTGAATGTCTTATTTTCATCCACTTTTTCAACTTGATTTTTTGACAACTCTAACTTCAATTCAGGCGTTATCTTAATCTCTTCTTCTGGTTTCTTGAGCATGTTTAACTTTTTTCTTCCTTTCTCAATTGCATGTGTAATGAACTTTATCCCGCCTCTTCTCTTAGGTTCGTTCTCTGGATTGCCTAAATCTTGGGCATATTTACTTATCTTTTTCTCGAATATCATCAGATGTTCAAGTTCTCCAGCATCCAACCAGATCCCATGACACTTTCGGCACATGTCAATGACTATCTTTTTCCTGCTTATTACTTCATCTTGTATCGTCAGTAACCCCATCTCAAAACTACATTTTGGACATAATATCGGACTTTTCTCACATCCTGTTAAGTTCTCAAGAAGCAATGATTCTACGCTATCCGAGCCAAACATGCTTGAAAGTTCTCCAGCATCCAACCAGAAACCACCACATCTTGTACACTCGTCAATAAGCACTTTATCAACAAATTCTTTGCACGTATATATTTTACAACGCGGACATCTCATATTCTCACCTCATGTAACTAATTCCCTTCTGGGGGTAGGAGATTTGGAATCCCATCTTCAATTATATAATTATGCATGCACTTCTTGCAATACAGACTCCCCTCTACAATCTCTTTTTTCGTTTCCTTTTTAACTTTTAATTCTAGGTCCCCCTTACATATCGGACAGCACAAAATCTCCATCAATTCGTATTTCATCCTTGCACCATATCTTATAATAGCATGCAATAATTAGAACTTATCGCAGTCTATTTTGCAATTTCCTCGCAAAAATGTTTTACTCATTCCCTCTATCTTTTATATCTATGCCCCTTTCTGATGCCGCTTCTCTCGCTCTCGTCCCTCTTGTTATCATTCTCGCATCTGCTCTATACATGGTTACTATTCATCGAAGATTTACCCTCGGCTTGGAGGAATTGCGAAAACTTGACGACGAATTGAAATCCATGGCAAGACGCAAAGGCGAAAAGGCTGATACAAGACGCATTAAACAGATTAGATTAAGACAAGGAATCCTTGTTCAACAAGGTCTTTTTTTAAGAATCTCATCTATCTTCTTTGCATCTTCTATAATCTCCTCATGCATATCTGCATCTCTTGCCTTAACAACAATTACTGGAAATCCACAATCTGAACAGGTAACTCTAATCTCATTCTATGTATCAATCGCGCTCTTAACCCTTGGCGCTCTATTCGATGTGATAGAAATTAATTTACAGTTCATATCTACAAGAAGATATATCCTAGGTGGCATTTAGGATGTTTTTTCAACTTCCCTTTTTACTTTTAACTATCATATTTTAACTATCTTTTATCCTATCTTTTTTATCTTATTTCATCCTATCTTTCTTATTTTATCTATCTTTTTTCTATTTCTTATCTAATCATATCTTTCTTCTATCCCTTATCTATAGTTATCGCATTTGTCATCGCATTTTAACAATCTCTTCCTCGAAAAATATTCATATATCCTAGGCAAAGATTTCCTATCTGCATCTAACAATTCCAACTTTTCCAAGATGGCATAAGATACCCATTTCACTTTTTTGCATTCGATTGCTCTCGGCTCACCTTCTATAATTCTCGAATAAAAATAATGGATTTGGTATTCTGTTCTACCTTCTTTAACCCATTCTTTAATCTCTAAGTTACTTTCCGATTTACTCTCAGAAATATGTTTTGTCGTGCATATTAGTTCAATTACCTCAACTCGAATACCCAATTCCTCTGAAAGTTCACGAATCAGTGCCTGTTCTTTCGTCTCGTTTTCTACCTTACCGCCAGGAAACTCCCATTTCCAAGCCCCTTCTTTACCTTCTCTTCTTTGCGTAACCAAAAATCGCCCTTCAGAATAGAGCACTCCCGCTACTACATCTACCTTTCTCAATCCTATCCCGTTACTTTTATTCCTTCAAATGCAATCGATGGCGTTACCACACAGGTAGGCGTAAGAGACCCCGGCAGCATTCTCACATCAGAACCAAACAAAACTATATTTTCCAACGCCTTAACCATATTCCCGGATAACATCGCCTGTTTTATCGGATATGCAATCTTTCCGTGCTCTATCTTGAACAATGTAGAACTATTTACTGAAAAGTCGCACGAGGCAGGATTTGCAGTATGCGCACCCATCACATCATAAACAACAACACCACTATCTATCTCTTCTATCATCTTCTCGAGCGAATAACTCTTTCCATTCGAAGTAAGTATTACATTCCTTGCCTTTACCGTAGGGGGCGCTCTGTATGTCCTCGAAGATGAGAATCGTTCGCATCGCATGGCATTCCCACTACTATTTGTTTTGTTCTCGAACGCATCTTTGCATGAATAGATAAAATTCTTCAAAATCCCCTTTACTATCAGTTCATTTTTCTGAGAGGGCACACCCTCATCATCCATATATGCAGAATTCAAACCATTTTCAAGCGTGCCATCATCTGTTATACTCAAAATCTCAGAAGTTGTCCTTGTACCAATCTTGCCTGAATATGGAGATTCTCCTTTACTTACCGCGTCTCCAACAAGCGCAGGACCTATCAGAAACTCTACAAAATTCGCAACTACCATCGGCGTAAAGATAACTGTTTTTGCTTCTTCATCTAACTTCTTTGCACTCTGTGTCTCTAACGCTAACTTTGCTGCATTCTTGCCCAACATGGAAACATCAAGATATTTCTTCTTGAAAAGCCTCGTCGCCCCATAGTCTGAACCCGTAGTTGTAGTCTTATCTTTCATGACCGTAGATATCTGCGCCCCTATCTCGGTACCCGCACATTCTATAGATACTCCATTTGTATTTACTATAGCAAAGACCTCTTCTCCAAATCCTATGCCACCGCTAGTTACATCTATCTTCGGCGATACACTTCTTGCAGAATCTATCATTTCATCTGCAATATCAAGAACCGCCTCAGGCGTAAGTTCAGGTATCATCTTGTCGTATATCTTCTTCACCTTTGGATATCTTCCATTTTCAGCGAACGAAAACTCGCTCGAATCTCCGAGTTTCGAAATTGAAAGCGCCTTCTCAACTGCATCTTTCCCTTTGCTCACATCTGTAGCATACGAAAATCCGATTTTTTTAGACATAATTACTCTAATTCCTATACCTTTCATTGTCTTAGAAGATGCAAAATTTACATGATTCTTTTCGATAGATAACTTTGTTGAAGAGCCTGCAAGTGCAAAAATCTCTGCTTCGCTTGCTCCTTTTTTTACAGCATAATCTGCAAGCCTCTTAAGCGCATCAATGTCTATCTGCTCGCTAACTCCTCCAGTTTCCTTACCTACTTCCTTAATATTCTTTACACTGTCTATATCCTTAATATTCGATTTCCTCGTCAATTACATTCCCCCCACAAGCGCTTCTTTTACACGTGTATGTGGTCCACCATCACCTACGGGCACCATCTGCCCTTTTCCACAAAACCCAGGGTCTCCTAACTTTACATCCTTACCTAACGCATCTATATTCTTCAAAATGTCTAAGGTCATACCAGAAAATCCAACGTTTTTCAAAGGCTTGGTAATCTCTCCGTTCTCTATGAGAAAAGCCTCCTGCGCCATGAATTGGAACGAACCTTTAGCAGGGTCAACTTGCCCTCCTGAAGTCCCTTTCGCATATATGCCATACTTTATATCTTCTATGAGTTCTTCAAATTTCATGTCTCCACCTTGTATAATCGTATTCGACATTCGCACAAGTGGTCTTACTGCATAAGATTCTGCACGCGCACCTCCATTTGGTTTCATTCCAAGCCGGTATGCTGTCTCCCTGCTATGTATGTAATCGTTCAACACCCCATTTTTTACTATCACCTTTCGCGAACCTTTTACACCATCATCATCGTAGGGGAAAGAACCAAAACCGCCCAATATTGTAGAATCGTCAACAATAGTAACTATGGGTGATGCAATCACCTTACCAATCTGGTTCTCAAGAACAGATTCCCCAGATACCACAAGGTCTGCTTCGGATGTATGTCCTAATGCCTCATGCGCAAACACGCCCGTAAGGTCGTTATCTGCCACAAGTGGAAACCTTCCTGAAGGCGATTTTTCTGCTTTTAATATTCGCACTGCAGATTTTGCAGCCTCTCTCCCTTTCTTTACAGGGTCTTCTTCGTCAAATATCTCAAACCCTTTTGTTCCACCTATACGCGTTCTATACCCAATAACATTCATCCCTTCTCTTGCAACTATGTTTGCCTGTGCAATGATTAGGTTAATCTCATAATAGATATCGCTCCCTTCTGAATTTACAAAATGCTGACTAATCTTAGAATCAGAATACCCCGTTGTTACAGTTTTTATGTTTTCTATATCGTGTATTGCGCTTTCCATCTCCTTTATGATTTTGTGTTTTTGCGAAACGTCATAGTCCTCAGGCTGCTTCTTAGGTTTCCAAATCACCTTGTCTTTTACAATCTGAGTTTCTGCAAGAGATACCTTTTCTTTTACAGATGTGGAAGCAATCCTTGATAAAGTTACTGCTTTCTCAACCGCATTCTTAAGTGCATCTTCCGAAACTTCATTAGTTGCCGAGAAACCCCATGCTCCTTTGTACAAAACTCTAATCCCTGCACCCCCTTCTTTGCCATGAACTGCACTCTTTAGTTTTCCATCTTTTACTTCAAGAGATGTCCCTGTTTTGCTTTGTATCCTTATATCACAATAATCGCATCCTGACTTTGTCGCTAACTTCACAAACTTACTAACATCCGTAAAATCACCAAACGAGTATTTCCTTTTTCATGTAAAAACTTTATCTTAAATCCTTTTCTCTACAATATCCCAAATCCTTTCAGATGCCTTTTGCGCCCTTTCCAATAACTTCTCTTCGTTTACATTTGTAAATTCTCCATCTCTAATTACAAATTTACCATCTACAATTACTGTATTTACATTCCTTCCATCTGCAGAATATATCAACTCGCCAATCTTGTTCTTTCCTGGAAAATGCTGTAGTCCTCGCTTCATTACTATTATATCTGCCAAATACCCTTTCGCAATAACGCCTGCCTTAACATTCAGTGCCCTTGCTCCCGAGTAGATGCACTCAAGTATTCTATTAGCAATAGGAGCATCCACAAATCCAGAAAATTGCGCATGCACAAGCGCCACGAGCCTTGCTTCACGAAGCATATCTGCAGTATCGTTTGAGGCAGTATCATCTATCCCAAGCGAAACATTCACGCCTTTCGAAAGCATCATTGGAAGATTTGCCAAGCCGGAACGCAGTTTCAAATTAGAGGATAGACAATGAGCAACTGAACAACCTGATCGGGCAAGTAACGAAATATCTTTCTCATCAAGATGCACACAATGTGCAAAGATTGCATCTTCGTTCAAAATACCAATCTTGTATAGAAATTCGGCAGGGCTCATACCATAATTCATCTTTGAGAACTCAACATCTTCTTTTACTTCACATAAGTGCATGTGAATGCCGCTTCTTTTACCTTCTTTTTTCATTTCTCTATACTCATCTGCAATCATTTCAAGCAGGTTCTTAGACGCTAACCTAATAGTACAAGGTCCAAAACGTGCTTTTAGCCGTCCACTTGAACGCTCAACCATACGAAACAAGTTTCTGTTTGCTTCCATTGCACTCTTGCTATCTTCATAAAGAGAACCTGGAGCATCCATCATAGGAACCGAAAGAACAGAGCGAATCCCAATATCTTCGAACGAGCGCGCTACCGATTCTATGTTAAGATGCATCTCATTTACCAAAGTAATCCCATTGCGCACACTTTCAAGGGTAGCAACAGCGGCTCCAAGGTATGAATACTCATCAGTAAGCGATTTCTCAAATGGCCAAATGTATCCCTTTACCCACTCATCTAATGTCAAACCATCTGGAATACCTCTCATTAATGACATTGCGGAATGCATATGTGAATTTGGAAACCCAGGCAGAATTAGCGCCCCTTTTGCATCGTAAACTTCTCCGCCATATTCTCTCTTTAATTCTCTAAATTCACCTATTTGGGCAATTTTATTTTCCTCTATCGCAATCGAAACTTCACGAAAAGTTCGTCGTCCTGGTAAGCCAACTAACGCCAAGCCGTTTTTAATAATCAACGCCAGTTCCTCACCTTCTATTTACTTTCGATTTTTACTTTCTTTTGACTTTCATTTCAGTTCGAATTTTTTTTTAGGTTTAAATTAATAATTAAAACGAATAGTTGAAATTAAATCATCTTCTTATGGCAATTTGGACATTCTATTAACTTTACCGAACATCGTTCATGGAACTTTGCACCGCATGTACATGCCATTACTTGCTTGCCTGGTTCTATATTCATCTTACAAACAAGGCATATACTTGGATTCGGCGGCGGCGCGTTCGTAGGTGTTTGTTGTGGCTTGGGTCCAGAAACAGGTCTTACCACAAGTGGTGGTTTTGCCTTTTGTCCTGCAGTTGGTCCTGCAGGCTTCTGTGTTTGCTGTCCTTGATTTGCAGGTACAGGTGGCGTGTATCCTGCAGGTAGTTTACTTGGTGGGATGTTTATCGAAGACTGACTGTATGGTTGTGAGTAACCTGCAGTTGGGCTTGGTATCGGGGTAGCAATGTTTTGTTCGCCTCTCATCATTCTACCACATCTTGCACATCTATCTAATCTTGAAGCGCAATTGTTATGGTACTTAGCACCACATTCGCAAAGGGCAGGATTTTCACCTAAAAGAGGCGATTTGCATGAAGTGCATATACCCGAACCGCCCATCGGTCCGCCCATAGGCCCTACAGGCCCGCTCATCGGTCCCCCCATTGGTCCACCTATAGGTCCTCCAGGTCCGCTCATTGGTCCACCCATGGGCCCCACAGTCCCACCCATCGGTCCACCAGCTCCAACTGGCACAACCCCCTGTTTTTCCTTTTTCTTCTTATTTCGCCATCTGATAAAGAAGATAATGGCAATTGGTGCAACAACCGCAGCCGTAATTCCTGCATACAAGGGTGTATTATCTACAGGCGGTGGTGGCGGGTTCTTAATAATCAAAGTCAATGATGTCGTGCTTGCCAAGCCACGGGTATCATTTACACTCACTTTAATAATGCACGGACCATTTTTTGTATCTTTTTTTGTGTTAAATTCAACTTCGAATAAAGACCACTTTTTATCTGCCACTTTTATAGCGGTTGATGGGAAGGGAGTATTTATTCCTTTTTTATTCGTATATGTTATCGTTCCTTTTGCTACATCTACATTCTCGAACGTCGACACTGTTCCTCGAATCGTTACTATCCCTTTTACCTCTGCATTTGCCAGATGACTCGTTATGGTAATTACCGGCTTGGGCATTGGTGTTACTGTAATCGTTTTTGTTAATATCGCAGAATATACTCCGTTCTGGTCTCGTACCCTTGCTCTTATCTCGTAGGTATTTGGTTCAGTCCAAGTAAACTCTGAGACGCTCCCATCCATCTGAATAAAATTATCTGCATCTGCATCTGGATGTGGATAACCAGGGTCAAAGTAATACCTTACTGGACCTTCAGGGTCAGTCCCAGTTATCGTTATCTGTGCAGGATGATCTTCATATAGAATATTATCAGGCTTGTCGCCTTTATCGATTGCAAAACCCGTAATGGTTGGTGGCTGGTTCACTCTTGCAGATACACGTGCTGTAACATTATCCCAAGCCCGGTCTCCTTCATCATCATATACGACAACAGAAACTACATAGGTTATAGGATATGGCAAGGCAGGGTTGTAAGTATAGTTATGGCTTACTGTTTGTGAGGTAGTAAGGGTGGTAGAACCATCACCAAAATCCCATTCAAAACGCACTATATCCCCACCATCTGGATCTTGGGCAACTGCTGTGAATGATATCGCAGTATCTGCTGTACCAGTCTTTTCAGACCCTAAATCAACTGTTGGCTGTGTCCTATGGGTATTTGAATCCCTATAATAAATGTAAAAAGCCTGCGCTTCGACTGAAGTTACAAGTATGTCAGGGTCAGAGCCTGAATTCAGCAGACCCACAGAGATATCAGACGCCGCACCATTTGGAACTGTTAGATTCACATCCCAATCTTGATGCCATGTTACACCGTTAATCGACCATTGTTGATAAAAGATTTTAATTGATTTTGTTGCCTTATCAAGAACAGCAATATCCACAAAAGAAGTGGTTTGTGGTCTGTTAAAATCTCCTGCACATACTTGTGTTAACTGTGCGCCTGGAAGTGTTATATTTACATCAGGATATGGCGAAAAGAAACCTAGTAAAACATTCTTTTGATACCAAATAGAAATTTGCGTTGCATTAATAACAACTATATCATCGAAAGAATCTGAATTAAAATCTGCGCACCAAAAGTCAACTGGGTCCAGAGGTGTTAAAAGTGTTATCTGACACTCCTTTATTGTAAATCTTGGGTCATCTGCACTCTGTAAATATATCGAGACGTTGTTTAACTTTCGATTAAGTACAGCAATATCGTACAGACCATCAAAAACGCCAGCACCACAACCGTTAAAATTACCTATGGTAATATTGATTGGATTGTTATCAAGATTAGTTCCCTGCGGGCTTTTAACAGATAATATCATAGATGGTTTCTGTTCTGGGTCAAAACCGCCAGTATCGCTTTGATTGAAAACATATACATTTCTCACTGTAGGCATTGTTACAAGAATAGAAGGGTACATTGAGGGTCTTAATTTTGCTATAGTAATATTAGCAGGTGGATTTTTTGAACAATTTAGTTTTACATCAGGCGTATCTAAGAAATAGGGTTCGCTATTTTGAGCATACCAAACTGTAACATTAACAAGCACACGATTTGAGGTAATTATGTCCGACCTTCCATCTTCGTTTATATCAGCGCTTGCAAGGTCTACAACATCATACCCATGCACATTTATTTCAATATAATTTGAACCTAGAGCCAAACTTGGTTGGTAGTTCGGTGGTCTAATCATACAGATACATAATTTAGCTCTTACATGGTCGTAGAGCACAATATCTGTATTTCCATCGCCATCAAAATCACCTATTGCAGAAAGGGCAGGTCTTATCGTGCTCATTGCAGGATTTGTAGAATAATCAGGTGTCTCCGAACTCGGATATACGGCAGAGAGTTCGTATGCAAATCCGGAACTCAACAAGAGAATAATACATACCATGTTAATTAAGAAAGCATTCATCCGCAAAGCCATCTTACCACCTTTATCTGTTCTGTTATTATTCTGTTATATATACTTAATTATATTTGTTACTTTCTCTATATCCACTCATGTTAGGGATATTCAAAAGCTTATCCCAAAATTCGTTCATATTTTAGTTTCATGGAAGAAATGCATTCCCTGCTGCGCCAAATCCTCTTATTGCAGATTGAACTACGAAAGAAACTGCAAGTAAAACCCCTGCAATCACTATGGCAACCGCAATATTCCCCTTTTTCAACTCATCCATCTCATTTATATCTTTTGTAATCTTGTCAAGAACAGTTATAGAAAGATATATAGAAATAACTGACATGCCCAAGCCAAAGAGAACCTGTGCAAGACCTAGTGCTATTCCAAATATGTTAACTTCAGTGCCAATTGAATTGGTCAGTCCTGAAACTCCAGACTGTATAACATTTGCAATAGAGAGTATCACCGCTGCAAGCACAATACCAACCGCAACATTCCCCTTTTTAAGTTCTTCTTGTTCATCTATTCCTTTAGTTAAACGGTCATACAAATTTATGCCAATGTAGATAGTTACAAGAGCCAACACCAAGCCGATTATTAACTGAACGAAAGCCAAGCCGATTGCTATCAATCCCTCATTTAAGCCCATATAATCACATCTAAGTTATGGAAATATGCATATATATTGATTTCACAATTACGAAATAAATTTCCGGGCTGTACATCGATTACGGTTAATTATATATGATAGGTGTGCGATTAAGAAAATAGGTAAAAGGGGGCCGTGGGGTAGCTTGGTATCCTACATGCTTGGGGTGCATGCGACTCCAGTTCAAATCTGGACGGCCCCATCTTTCAAGAAATAAATAGAAATTATCGTAACAAAGCTTTTTTCCCTGTTTGCTCATTTTGTTTTGGTGCGAAAATGAAATTAACTCCCATAATTGTTGCGCTTATTCTAATTGTGAACATGCTTGCGAATCTGCAAATCCCATCTTTGCAAAATCATTCTTATTTACATGACGAAGCGCAGAATCCAAATTCTCCCAATATGAATCCCAAGTCTAATATAAGTTCCAAGCAAGATATGAGTTCCAAGCCTGATTTCATTCCCCCAGCACCCTCTTACACAGGAAAAATACCCATCTGCGAGGACAGAGTAGTAAGACAACTTAGTTATGCAAAAGGTAGTGCAAAAATTCTCGTGCTCACTATAGATTTTTCAGATTTGCAAGGCGATACCGCTCACGATGATGAGTATTTTCAGAATATGCTTTTCAACGAATCGAATGAAACGAGTATGCGAAGTTACTTTAGAGAAAACTCGTACGGAAGGTTTGATATATTCGGCTTTACTGGAGGTCAGTGGTTCCATGATTCGAATATATATGCATACTATGGCGCGGATTCTGCAAGTGGTATAGATGATGCGAACGGTCCCGTATATAGACTTGTAACCAGCGCAGTTACTCTTGCTGCGCCATATATCGATTACTCTAATTACGACTCTGACTCAGACGGTTATGTTGACCATCTCATAATTGTTCATGCAGGAAATGACCAAGCGCAATCAGGTAATCCAAACGATATATGGAGTCATGCATGGTACGATTACGATGAACCTGCGTTCAACGGTGTAAAAATTGGACCATATACCATGCTTTCAGAATATGACGCAATGGGTGTATATGCACATGAATTTGCACACGATTTGGGACTTCCCGACCTTTATGATTACGATTATGATTCTGATGGCGTGGGGCTTTGGTCTCTAATGGCATCTGGCGTTTTTCTCAATAATGGAATAACCCCTGCTCACTTAGACGCTTGGTCTAAATACAAATTAGGTTGGGTTGATGTAATTGATATTAATGCAAGTATGAAAAACATTACAATTCCGTGTGTAGAGACAAACGGCACTGCATCTGTATATAGGTTTTGGCTTGGGACGCCCGACAGTTCAAAAGAATATTTCTTAATAGAAAACAGGCAGAAAATAGGGTTTGACAGATATCTTCCTGGAGGTGGGTTGCTTATCTGGCATATCGATGAGAACATGCCTAACAACGATGACCAAAACCATAAGATGGTTGACCTTGAGGAAGCATCTGGGATACAACACTTAGATACCGCAAGCGATATGAATATAGGAGATGAGAACGACCCGTGGAAAGATAGTGTAGAGGGTTTTTGGGACTTGTCAAATCCAAATAGTAAAGATTATTCGGGCAATCCTTCAGGCTTGGGAATTAGAAACATATCTGCCTCATCCGAAAACATGACTTTTACTATCGAATGTATCTTTAACGACTTAGCAGTCGAAAACATATACTCATTTTATAACTATATCGAGGAGAAAAAAGAGTCTCAATTCTGGGTACGCCTGGGTAATAGAGGGATAAACGCACAAGATAATATTCTTCTTAGAGTAATTGTGAAAATTGCAGATGGCGCGGAAATTATGAACCAATCTGTTATAGTTCCTCATCTTTCATCTAAGGCGTCAAATATCACAGAATGGAAATGGACTCCCCCTATTACAGGGAAGTATTACATTACTGCGCGTGTAGAACCTTTAGAAGACGAAATACAACAGAATAATTTTCGCATAATCGAGATAAATGCAGTGAGGATTTTCTTCGAAGACCATGTATATGAGCCTGCAATGACAAATACAAATTGGACTCATGGCTCCACAACATCGATAGGCACTCCAGACCCTCTTACAGATTTATGGCATATTGTAACTCAAGATGTTAATTATGGAAAAGCGCATTCGCCTATGCATTCCTGGTGGTGTGGATACGAAACCACTGGCAGTTATCAGCGGTCTCATTATTATTATCTCGAATCAAAGGTGCTCGATTTACGCAATGCGGAAATCGTTTATCTTCTGTTCTATCATCAGTACGACATATCAGCAGGTTTTATTGGATTATTCAAAGACCAAGCCCTTGTAGAATATCGGATAGGGAATACACAACTTGAACTTTCGCTTGCTAATTGGGTTCAAATAGGGAATTATTCGGGTAGAAATATGCTTTGGAAAGAACAGGTTTTTGACATATCAACATGTGCAGGAAAATACGTGCAGATTAGATTCAGGTTATATTCGAACTTTCTCCTCCTTGCAGGGGGATGGTATGTTGATGATATCATGTTATTTGGAAAATCAAATGTGCGTCAAGTAGATTTGTATTCAGAAGGGAGTGAAGTATATCCAGGTAATCAAAGTGAAATTATCGCTGAGATATCAAATCTTGGAAACCTGCGCGATTCCTATTCGATATTATTCACAGCCCTTCCTCAAGGATGGACTGCAACCGTTTCTCAATTTGGTAATCTGCCTGTCGAGGTATCTCCATTATGTAAAATAAATTTGACAATAGAAATCGAAGTTCCCTCGAATGCTCTTGCGGGAAGTATAGTAAACCTTACCATAAGTGCAGTTTCTCAGAATGTTTCTTCAGTAAGGGATTCTGTTATAGTCTCGTTTGTGGTGAAACAAACTTTCGGTATCTTGCTAGAATGCTTAATAACAAACCAATCTATCGAGCCGGGCTACAATGCCACATTCGAAATAAACGTAACAAATATAGGCAACGGTCTGGATTTGGTAACTTTCGAAATTAACCCTGCGAAAAATGCATCATTAGACCTATCAAATCTCGAGGGGTTTATAGAAGATAATCATGTGGAAATGCATCCCTTCTCGAACGGAACTTTCTTTGTTACCGTTTCTATTCCTCAAAGAACAAATGCAGACACAAAACTTGTTTTTAACATATCTGCAACCTCATCAAGTGGTTATTCTGTCTCAATCGAAATATCTGTAAACGTAAAAAGATTAAGGTCTATTTCTATCGAATGTAAAACGCCTATCCAATCAGTTCTTCCTGGTGGGGCTGTTCAGTTCTTAATTAACGTCTCGAATAATGGCAACGGCTTGGAAAGCATTATTCTTTCTTACAATTCTTCAAATGAATACTACATATCCGGAAATCTTGCTATTGTGCTTTCATCTTGGACTTCTGCTGAATTACTTGTTACTGTAACTGCATCTTCTGATATTACAATTAAAAGACACGATATCCAAATAATAGCAACATGTGGAAATTTATCGTCTTTACCTGCCATAATGTCTATGCAAGTAATTGCGCCAGACCTTAAGGTAGGAAGTATAACATTTTCGAATGAGCATCCGACTGCAGGACAGAACATAAAAGTATACGTATCTGTATTCAATAATGGCAGTGCCCAAGCAGATGGTGTAACTGTAGAACTATTTGCATTAAACGGCAAAGTTGGCTTGGGCGAAATCGGTATAATAAACAAGAACCAGTGGCAGCAATATACTTTCAAATGGAATGCAAAATCAGGATACATTAAAATCTCAGCATATGCAAAATCTTCGATTAAAGATATAGATGAAAAGGACAATGTGCTCGAAAGGGAGATATATGTAAAAGCATCGTCCAAGCCGAATATAGATTTTTGCACTATTGGAGCCATCATCGTAATAGGAGTAATAATTGCCCTGCTAGTTGTGTATATCTATTCGAAAAGAGAAGATGAGACTGAAGATGAAACAAAATATGAATTCGATGTGGAGGCTCAGGAAGTCGAAGAAGTCAAAGTTGTAGATGAAAAAGAAGGAGATACAGGAATAAAAGAAAAGAAGGTGGCAAAAGATACAAAGAAAAAATAACAAAAAATAACTTCAATATACAAATTGATAAGAACAAGAAACGCGGAGGGAGAGATTTGAACTCCCGAAGGGGTTGCCCCCAACCAGCTCTCAAGGCTGGCGCCGTCGGCCACTTGGCTACCTCCGCATCTATAATCTAATTTCTCTAACCTAATATGCAAATATAATTTATGCAAATATAATTTTCGTTTGCCATGACCGAAAACTATTTCTTTGAATATAATATTTTGTTCGGTGTGATTTTATGGTCGAAGAGAAGGCTATCGAAGTTATACAAAAAAGTGAAAAAGTAAGGAAGGCTTCTAAGGAGAGACGCAGAGCAGTAAAAGATGACATCAAAGAAGATGCAAAAATTGCTTTGCAAACTGCAGAAAAGGCAAGGGCACGAATCAAAGCAAGAAGAAAACAGTTGAAAAAAGAACTTGAAGAACGTGGAAAGGAAGCATTAGAAAAAGCAAAAGAGATTGCAAAAAAGGCAGAAAAGACTGCAAAATCTCGTATAGAGAAAGTAAAGAAAAATGCAGACAAAGTTAAAGGAAAAGTTAAGGCAAAAGCAAGTGAGAGAGTTAAAAAAGCAAAAAAGATTGCTCTTAAAGGTGTAAAAAAGATTGAGTCTTTACTTGAAGAGGAATAAAGAGAATAGCCAATTTGACGATTAATTTCTATTTTTTCTGTTTGTTTCTCTAATTTTGTTTCTCTAATTGTATTCTTGATACTTGCCTAAGTTGTGCAGATGTATGATACTATGGATACTATGCAATTGCAGGGGTAATTACAGGTCTTGCAAGTGTAATCTTTTTCGGCTTGGTAAGCGCGCTTGCTAGTTTTGCGATAAGGGTTGCTTTCTTTGTTCCTACAAGGGCATGGTCTAGAACTTCACCGATTGTATCAACTGGAATGACCTGGATTTTATTTTTGTATCTTTCCTCGAGTAATACATCCTTCAAGTTGGTACGCGGAATTATTACTTTCTTGATACCGGCTTCTGCAGCCGCTTCAATCTTTGCAGTTACCCCCCCAACTGGGAGAACCTGCCCTCTTACAGATAAAGAACCTGTCATAGCAACTGACTGGTCAACCTCAATCTCCTCAAGTGCAGATATCACTGCGGTTGCAACCGAAATCGATGCCGAGTCTCCTTCTACACCACTCCCTGCAGTCCCTACAAATTGGATATGTATATCGAGATTCGATATATCCTTTCCTGTATGTTTCTTTATTAGCGCAGAAACATTCTGCACTGCTTCTTTTGCAATCTCGCCTAGTTTCCCAGTTGCTATTATCTTACCTTCGTTCCTTGATTGTGCAGGTGTAACTTCTGCAACTATGGGAAGAACCAAGCCGGCAAATTCTGCCATCGTAGAACTTGTATTGAGAACTGCCAAGCCGTTGACCATTCCAATCTCAGCACCTTCTACAAGGAAAGTCTTGTAATCCTTTCGTTTCTGAGTTGCTTGGATTGCTATTTGCTGTTCTAACGACATCGCAATCTTCTTTGCTTCTATCACATGTTCCACAGTCGTAATAGGCGATTTCTTCTCTTTTGCAATGTCCCCTGCAGTTCGCACCAAGCCACCGAGTTCTCTTAATCTTAAAGTCAACTGTCCTCTAGTCCCTGCTCGCCTCTGGGCTTCTCTGATTATTTCTGCAATCGCAGCTCTGTCAAAATGAGGAATCTTCTTATCTTTATACACCTCTTGCGCGACAAATCTGATTAGTTTCTGTCTGTTTTCGTGTGTGTCATCCATCGTGGACTTAACGTAAATCTCATAGCCATATCCTCTTATTCTTGACCTGAGCGCAGGATGCATACTTTCTATAGCATCTACATTTCCAGCAGCTACAAGTATGAAATCAGTTGGGACAGGTTCTGTTTTTACCATTGCACCTGATGACCTCTCTGATTGACCCATGATTGAGAATTGCTTTTCCTGCATCGCAGTAAGTAGATTCTGCTGGCTCTCTATTCGCAAAGTGTTTATTTCGTCTATAAAAAGCACGCCTTTATTCGCTTTATGAATAGCACCTACTTCTACACGTTCGTGTGCAGGTGTCTCAAGTCCTCCAGATTGGAATGGGTCGTGTTTAACATCACCAAGGAGAGCCCCTGCATGCGCCCCAGTTGCATCTATAAATGGTGCTTTCTCATCAGGCTGATGAGATATCAGCAACTTGGGTACCATGAGAGATTCGTGTTTTTGGCCAGTCCATTTTACTGCAATGAATAAAATCGCAGCCGCAACAAGTCCAAGAAGGACTAGCGGAACATCGATTTCATACTTCCCTGCACGCTCATTATAATGAAGCGCAAATATAAAAGAGACTGATATGATAAGAAATGCAACCATGAGTATTATCGTCGATTTTTGTTCTTTCCTTCTCATGGCTTCCATCTTTTGCGCATTTACAATCTCTTTCCCTTTCCCTGCAGGGACTACACGAATTTTTGGCTGGTTCGGGTCTTCTGGATTATGGTATGCAATAACATCCTGCATTTCTTCTCGAGGAAGAAGTTCGCTCATTGCCTGCGCAAGCATCGATTTTCCGGTACCTGGTTCGCCAATTAACATCACATGTCGTTTCTGTTCTGCAGCCTTTTTTACTACAGAAACAGCATCGTCTTGACCTATTACTTGGTCAACTAATCGTTTAGGAATTTCGATATCTGCACTCGTGGTAAAAGGTTGCGTTTTTATCCATTCATCGACGCTAGGAAGTTCTTCTTTCTTCTCACTTTTTGTTTCGACACTTTTTGGCTCATCTAGGCTTGGATTTTCTGGTTTATCTTTCTTATCTACACCTTTTTCTAGATTCGTAACCGTCATCAACTCACCAATATATGAGTGCTTGTTTAATAGCCTCACAGATTCAAATATACATATATGAATGCCCATATATTTCATTTTCGTTGTCAACCACTCGACTAACGGCTTGGGAAGGTTTGGCTTGGAATTGGAAGGATTTGTAAGATGATGTTTAAAGGCTAATAATATTTACTATGTTAGTATTAGATATTATGTTAGAGTGGCTACCAGTGTAGCTATAGGTGCAGGTATTACTAAGTGATAACTACCATCTCCAAGGTTCGATTGCCATCCATTTACATATATGCTCGTCCCACTTGGCATATACGAGCCCGAAACCTTTGTGAACGCCATATCTACAAGGACTGCTTCAGTTGGTTTTTTTCCATTTATGTCTATATCAGAATCTATGGAAAGTTTCATGGTACCACCGTAACATTCTGAAATCTCAAGTACAGGATATACTCCGAATACCATATCCATCTTAAGGTCAAAACTACTTATGTCTTCTGCAAAGATTTCTACACCTTTAATTTGAAATGCTTTATTTACGGGCATGTCTCGCACCTTAAGGAGCAAAAGCCCAAGCCGGTCTGACCTCAATTTGTACGTGCCATTATCGTAAAATACTCTTGTATTGTCTGGGATGTCCTTTAAATGTAGTTCGTATATCCCTCTTTGACCATTGAAGTGCCCATCGTAATATATATACAAATCAAGTTCACGAGAATTTGTATTTATCGTCAATGAAGGCAGACCCTGCAATGGCGAACTACTATCCACATCGAAATTCTTGTCTGGAAGAACGATGATATCCACACTCGTAGGAATATCATGGATTATTCCATATAAGTCATACCAATTACCTTTTACGAGCCTTGCAAGTTTAAGTAGGATGTATTTTATCGATATATTTGACCTATAAGAAATTTTTACAGAATCGCTCAAATATACTTTAATATCAAGAGATGCTGGCACTGTAGGTAGGTAAAAGTTCATCTTAGTGAGCAAAGGCATAGCATTCGTTACCGCTACAAAACCTTCTCCCAATTTTAACAATTTCTCGCTCGGTTTATCTGAACTATTCCAACATTCCCATTTTACATACCCATCTACAAACGCCTTTCCAAGTGTCCAGTTTGTTGTTATGCTCGCATTAACTTTTATCGAAAGTTCATTCGGAAGTTCATTGAAGTATATCTCAATGTTTCGGTTAAGTAACCCTTCTGCATCTATCAAAATCCAATTGTATTTCGGATGGAAATTTTCGAGAGTAAGCATAAGTTGTGTAGTGTCATTGAACGCTCTTGCGTTTAGGTTCCCTTTTTTCGGCAGGTTTGGCAGATATAGTTTCAGGTTCACGCCGCCGTATCCTAAAGAATCATCATTCCAGATATCAGCCATAAGCCCATGTGTCCATTTTACTCCGTGTTTTTTCATCAATGCGTCTTTACCTGCTGATATATTTGCAATGAGTGTCATCTCTCTTGTAGATGTATATGACAATTTTATATCCCTTGAAACACTCGAAAGTTGTGAGATTATCTTTTCGGTAGCCTCTGAAAGCGCAGTTATTACCGCATCCCCAAGCCTCGATATCATAGGAACTATGGACATGAACCTGCTTACACTTGTAAGATTGCGTATCTCCATGAATTGTAATCTTGTCATGTTTATAGTATTCGGAAGTTCAAAAGTAACAGAATCAGGCATTGGATACAACCTTATTTTCGCATTCGTATATGTTCTATTATCAATAAGGACAAGGTTTACTGCTTGCCCCCCTTTTGAATTAATTGTAAAACTAGATGGTAATGAGTAGATGTACCTTATATTCGATAAGTTGGAAATAGAACCTCCTACAAGGTTCGTAGTTTCATTTCTGCAAAGTAGCACATAGTCATCTTGAAGATTGTATAACTTCCCTTCGCATATGGTAAATTTTACCTTATTAATATACTCATTTGGTAAGGTAGTTATGGAAATCTCATTCTCGTTCTGAACTATTTCAAGTTCGTTAGGAATTCCCGAGATATCTAATGAAATATACTGTTTGTTATGTGCGCTCACATATACTAAGTTCTCTATACCTATATCAGAACCAAACCATACTTTTCCTCCATCCATCTCTAACAAAAGATGTCCAGGCACATTTCTTAGTATAATAGATGCATTTGCTGAATTCGAGGGGTCGTGTATGAATATCTTTAATGGATGCTTTTCTTCTGAATTTTCAAACCAGAGTTCAATATGCGAACTCTCTTTTATCCTTGTATTTACTTTCTTTATATTCGACAATCTACCTGATACAGAAAGAGGATACAATTCATATTTTTTGTCTATCATTGCAGGCTCTGAATTGTTTAAGAACCCAACAAAATTGCCGGTCATAGAAATGCGCGCGCCTGAAGTAATCCAAAATTCAAGGCATCCGAAGGAATCATCATGTGATATGTCGAGAGTAAACCAACCTTTGTCCAAGCCGAGATTCATTACATTTTCAGGTATTGCTCGCAAGGTCTTTCCTATAATAGCAAACCGAGACGACACACGAATCATAACGCTGTCTATCAATCTCGAAATCAAACTAATTCCAGGCTCATTAACTAAATGAGGCTCTTCTTCGGGTCTTGCGCTAAAAGTGCCATTAAGATAGAATTCACACGGAATATTTCTCAACAAGACAGAGGTATGCTTATAGTATTTATGTGGAGTTGTGTTCACATCGAGAAACTGATATTCAGAATAATTAAAAAATGCAATCTTTTCATTCGCACAAAAATGTAATCTTGAAACCTCGAGCCCTTCTTCTGTATTATTATCTAAAGACATGTTTAAGTAGGTTGGTAAATCCTCAATCGAAAAAGTAGCAAATGTTATGTTCTCCTTCTCCTCGTAATATTTTGCAGAAATCTTACTTTTACATTCTCCTGATAAATTAAGCACATTAAAAGCATTGTTTGCAGAATTTACCTTTGCTTCGAAATGGGAGGGGATTATATCCTTGCCAGAAGAGGGTAACATTCTAATAGAAAAGTAAGTCCGTTCTGTAAAATTAGTGATTTTAATTCTGCCAAGTTCAGGGTCTATCACATCTGTGAATTTCAACTTCGCATATCCTGCAAGAGCATCTATTTCAGGTATGCTCTCATTTGCATCCCATTGTATTTTGTATGGTCCTTCCATAGACACTATCTGAGTCATGTTATCAAGCAATGTGCCGTTTACTAACTTTTGGAAAAACTCAATTACAGATGTTATTGGCGCGTCAGAAGTAAGCCTTATGTTCTCCGAAAGTACCCTCAATGCAAATTTAGACGGAACTTTCTCCAAGCCGTAGCCTACTATCCAAATGTAATCTATATTGTCGTATGAAAAATATTTCAAAATGTAAACTTCTGTATTTGATAGGGTATTTCCAAGATCTCCAAGCCGGTTCATCTCTATTGCTGCGCCTCCTTCGATAAGCATCTGCCATCTTTTCCAAGTCAGATTCTGAAGGTCAAATTCTGGCGGTATCAAGTTTATTTTTGGAATAACAGGAGTTAATCGCACTTCTATATCGTAGCCTTCTAAATCACCTGTGGTATCATTTCCATCAACATCTATTTTCTCGAACCTGTCCCAATCTACTAAACGAGGCGGATTTAATTCAAATTCAAGTGTGGGTCTTAAAAAACCTTTAGTCCAAGATTCATGTGTGCTGCCATTATCGTTAAAATGTCTGGTAAATATCCAATAATGAAGAGGCTGTTCCATGAGAAATTCTATAATTGTTGATTTGTTTGTAGTAGAACAAGTCTCTGCACGTTCAAAAACATAAGGATACGAAAGGTCAGGATAGACTATATCTTCTATCTTTGGCTCGAGCAGGTATTCACGCTGATACTCAATAGGGACTACCGAAGAAAGCACACTTTCTGTTTCTGATACTATCTCTGGAGAATCGTATCTTGTCTCCTTTTCTGCAATAATATTCGATAAGTCTCCGTAAACTCCATAGTCTGAAGATGTAGATATTGTGCTTTGTGATTCTACTTTTGCTTCAGGAACACCTTCTTCTGGAACACAGAAAGAATATCCAAAATTAATGAAAAGAATAAAGGAAATAATAACAGCAAAGATTGATGCACCTCTTCTTTTTGAAAAGGAAAAATCAAACTTGCAAAACCCTCTTACCATCTTTGCTTTCAAATAACACACCTCTATACCATCTGTAACCTCTATAATTCGAAATGCACTAATCTGTTATTAAACCTTTTTAGAATAAAGAAGTTCACCTACGAAGTTCACTTTTTAAGGAACAAAGAACTGACCATGGCATCAAGTGCTCTTCCTCTATGAGAATATATGTTTTTCTCCTCAGTAGGAATTTCTGCAAACGTCCTACCATTCCCTTCAACAGGTATAAAAATCGGGTCGTAGCCGAATCCGCCACTTCCCCGAGGTTCATATGCGATATGCCCAAAAGAGACACCCTCAAAGATATCTCTCTTCCCAGTTTCCAAATCAAGATATCCAATACATGCGATAAATCTTGCTTTACGTAATTCTTCATCTACACCTTCGAGAAGTTTTAGAATCCCTTTATATCCAATGGTATTCAAAACATAAGCAGAATAAACGCCTGGAAAACCTTTCAAATAGTCGATAAATAATCCGGAATCGTCTAGCATGACCCTTCCAAGTTCTTTTGCATCTGCATTATTCTCAAGGTAATCAAGCGCATATTCTATTACTTCTCTTACACTATTTGCCTGGATTTCAGGCACATATATATCCGAGCCGACTACATGAACTCCAAGAGAGGATAGTTTCTTTTCTGCTTCCTCAAGTTTACCTTTGTTAGAAGTTATAAAATGGATTTCTTTCATAACTTATCCGCTTCGATAATCTCAATACCTGAAAGTTCGATAAGACGCGATATTGCACATGCAACCGAGGAATCAAGTCCGTAGGTACCAAAAATCAAACCAAGAAAATCGTCAAGTTCCATCCCTGCATCCAAGCCACAGTATGCCAGCCACATGATATAATCATCTGATATATTTTCTGAAAGAATGTTGATTTTTCGTATTGCTGTCATTTATGCCCACAACCTACCACACGCTTTTTGCATGATAAACAATCTATTATTTATTATAATTTGTTAGGGATTTTTTATAGAATCATCCTTTGGTGATTGTTTTTCTTGCACAATCTCCTCAGGCTTGGAGGGTTCCTCAGGCTTGGAGGGCTCGTTATTCTTAGAACCATCTATTGTAGTTTCTTCAAGTTTAGAACTTTCGGGTTCTGATTTTTCGAGTTTAGAGTTATCTTCGACATGTTCTGGATAACTTTTTGTATTCTCAACTGGAGGGAGATGGAAATATTCTTTTTCTGTCTGCTTTTGTTCTAAGACAGATTCATTCCCCGAGTGCTCGATTTTTTTTGCCTGTGCAAAAGGATTTGGAGGTGGTGAATATTCATCTACATAATTCTGAGTTTGTGTATTTTCATCGTAATCCTTTGTGGGAATATCTTGAGATGAGTATTCTACCTTTTCTGGTTGGTTGACTTCATTTACTTCAGGCGTTGTTTCCTCCTTGTTAGTTTCGTAACTTTGTGCAGAAACAGAAGTAGAAGAGTTAGATGCAACTGAGTTGATTGAAAGAAGGTCATCACCATCGGACTCTGCCAATTGTTTTTCGACCCTTTCGCGTATTTTTTCGTCTAAATTAGGAAGATTTAGTATGGCTTTTAATTCAACTTCTGCCTCGTCAAACGCGCCTCTATCTCTTAAAAGAGTTGCAAGATTTAGCCTTGCAAATGTATAGTTTGGGTCGCATTTTATAGCCTCTTTGTATCTTTTCATTGCCTTGTCGTATTCACCTTGCCTGTGGTAAAGAGCGCCCAGGTCATTGAGGGCTGAGGCATATTTTGGATTTAGTCTTATTGCTTCGAGATACTCTTTCTCTGCTTCTGATTGTCTGCCCGTATCTTTTAACAAATTTGCAAGAAAATAATGAGTAATTTCGTCGTCAGGGTCTATATCGAGGCTCTTTCTATATTCTTCTTCTGCCTTCTCAAGTTCGCCTGCTTCTTGATACTCATCACCTTTTCGACTATGCATTTCTGCGTTTCTGCGTCTGAATACGCGCTTGATACTACGAATGATTGACATCTTCTCACCCTGACAATTTTACACCTTCGTGTGATATATGCACGATATACGGCGTACCTTTTGCATGAAGTATAGATTTTGCCGTCGCTTCAGGGTCATCTGTTAATGCAATCATACATCCTCCACCCCCTGCACCTGTTATCTTTGCACCATACGAAGTTCTCTTTGCGGCTTGGACTAATCTTTCGAGTTCTGGCGTATTTACTCCCAAAATGGCTAATAACTTATGATTCTTATCCATTAACTTCCCTATCTGTTCTTTGTTATTAGATTTCAAAGCCTTAACACCTTCTCTTGTAACATCTCCAATCTCTCTTATTATCTCTCTTGCAAAACCAGAATGTTCTACAAACCTCTTTACTTTAGCAACTTGTTCACCTGTCTTTCCCTTTTTACCTGAAAAACCAACTACAAAAGTAAGGTCTGGAAGGTCACAGTGGTGAACATACCATGATTTATCGTTTCTCTCAATCTGCCAGAGAAAGTTTTCACTCTTATTTCCATTTAATAAGATGCTCGAGCCATGAGTTACTGTAGATGTGTCAATTGGACTTGCTCGACCTTGTGTCTCATATTCGACCTCAAACGAATTCTTTGCAACATTCTCTTCTGAATACATATTTCTCAATTTGAGCATGCAGGCAACTGTAGATACGGTAAGAGCCGCAGAAGAGCCCAAGCCGCTCGATGTCGGTATTGATGATGATATCTTTATCTCGAACCCTTTTTCTGCTAATTCAGGTGATGTCTTCCATAATCTTTGCGCTGCAGTCCAGATATAAGAATGATATTTCGGGTCTAACTTAAACCCATCTACTATACTTTCGCCTTCGAGCGGTGTTAGAGTAAGTTTCATCTTAAGGTCAAGAGCAATCGCAACCGCAGGTTCACCGAAAACTACCGCATGCTCGCCAAATAGTATTGCTTTGCTAGGCACGGTGAACGAAACCATGGTAAGGGTCATGGCTTGGGAAAATAAATATCTTTGCTGGTTACTTTCCTGGTTATAATGGCACCATTAATCATATTCATGTACAAACCCAGTAGAAAAACCCAGAATTTGTGATATCCAAAATTACTTTTTTACTTCTTTTTGGTCTGGTTCCGCTAGCGATTTTAAGTTAAGTTTTTCCATCAATTCTAACTCAATCCTTTTTTTACCTTTATCAGTCTTCTTCTCATCTTTTTTAGATTGCATTTGTTTTTTTCGTTCGGCTGCTTTCGTCTGTTCTTCAATCTGTTTGTTAACGTCGTCCATGATGATTTTCTTAACATCTTCGGGGAGGTCAGCTCCGGGTGTTTCTTCTTTCTTTTGAATAACGAGGTCAACCCGAGCATGGTATTTTTCGCAAAGTATATGTTTTCTTATTATTTCTTCAACTTCGCCGGGTAAACCCTTAATCTCATCCTCTTCCTTAACCTCAACCTTTTGTGCTTCTACTTTTTGTGGTTCTGTAGATTTTGTAGATGGTTGTGTAGATGGCACTTCAGGCTTGGTTTCGATTGGCTTTTGTTCTATCTTTGGAGTAATGTTCTCTTCAGGTTGATAGCCATATTCAGTAAGCATAGAATCAGGACAAATCTTGTAAGTTATTTCTACATAGTTATGTTCCCAGAGTTTGAATGCTTTCATTTCTTTATTTATAGGGTCGATAACAAGAGCAACTTGATATGGTTTATTGAACTGTTTGCGTTGTGTTTCAAGGTCTGTTACAGATAAAAATGAAGTATGACCTGGATGAGAATGATACCAACCCACAAGTATATAATCAAATTTGATTTTATCAAGTTCTTTCATTAATTCCCCGAATGCATCTTTTGAAAATTGAACGTGAATCGCAGTAGATTCTGTTTCTGTTGTTACTGTGTCTGTAACTATAGTATACAATTTTCCTTTCCACTCTCTAACGTCGCCAATAAGGAGACCCATGACTTCAAGTCTCTCTTCTGCTTTAGATAAGCAGTGTGTGAGCATTTTCTTTGCAGCAGTTCTTGAGATATACAAATCAACCCAGTCTTCAGGTGTGGTCCATTCATGTAAGTCAACAACGTCGTTAAGCCCATGGTCTATTGGGGGTGGTGCGGTCTTAAACTCCCTTTTTGTTTCCTTAACGATAGTAATTTTTCCCATGTAATCACTCGACAAATTCTCCAAGCCTAAATGACAAGGCTAAAAGTATTATCTAAATACTTTCTAATAACCCTTTTGTCGATTTTCATCATGATATCAAACAGATTCATATAGAGGTCATAGAATAAAGAGGTCATAGAGGGGTCGAATTATGCAACTTATTTATGCAAGTTATAAGTCAAATAAGTTGTTAGAATAAATTTATAAGGTGAAAAAAGATACAGGAATTAGTGATATTATGCCATTTTTTGGTGGTAAAGTATCTCCAGAAGTTAAGCAGGCTGAAGAAGCACATAAGGCTGCACAAAGACTAACTGAGGCCGCAAAATGCCGTGAGAAAGCTGCAAAATTACGTTCGAAGGCTGCAAAATTGAGGCATGAAGCACAACAACTTGAACAACAGGCTTTAGAATTAGAAGGTAAGGCAGCCCGTCTTGAAAGCAACAGGCAATAAATATGGGTCTTGAATATTCTTTCCACATAGCATCGAGATGTGAATCGAAAAATACAGAATCTTTAATAAGAAATTTTGTTAACACTTTACAACAACTTGGGTTGAGATATAATAAATGGTGCAGAGGGATGTATTACGACGCATCTCTGCCTAAAGAGGGAGATAGAAGATTTATTTATGAAGAAATTACAGATGGAGACAAAAGCGGAAAACGTCTTGAAAAGGCGATTAATACTTATATAAAGAATGGATGTATAGAGTATTTTCGTATGGCATATGGAGAAGGGGAGAAGTATATCTGGAGCGGTGATTTCGACCTCACAATACATGAAATAGCAGGTGAGAAATGGTTTGCAGCCGGTTTTTGCTCATATCATGGATTTTTCTATTCTGACGACTGGAGAAATGTAGAATTGTTCATAAACAAATTTGCAGTGCCGTTTTGCAATGCGTTAAACGCAGAAACTGGAGAAGGTGGAGAAAGTGAGGAACCACTATTTACACTTTCAGTTCCTTCTAATGAAAGAGATATTTTGTATGGAAAGGTTTCTTCGATATCAAACATTAATGTCTTTGGACCCAAGATTGTATCTCGTTATGGGAAAAACAGACTAATTCGTTTACCTGCATACCGAACGATTGAGTTAGCAAATGGCGGCTTATTTGTAATGATTGGGAGCGAACTTGTAATGCACGAATATGCAATGATTAAGGGAATGAAACGTGATATGAATGTGGTCCTCGAAGAATACGCAGAATTCTTTTCACTTCCCAAGCCGAAAAAGGTTCACATTTCATAGAATATAAATCTCATAGCATCTAAATCTCGTATAATCTAACAAATCTAACATAAGTAGAAATAGAATATAAGTAGAAATAGTAGAATGTAATGATAAGGATGTAATGATAATGTATAGATTTGTCTCCATTCTTTATTATTGAGCACGAATACTATTCCCCAAAGAGGCTTGGTTTATCTGAATATAACCGCTGCTACCAGTCCAAATTGTATGATAATCTTCTATTAAGAGAGGTTTTTTATACATAGGACAATCGAGGACTATAGTTTCGTATTCTCCGCCCTCGCCTGCGATATTTATCTTATATCTATCCCTAATCCTCTTTAATTCTAAAAACAAATTTTTATCGATAATTCTACCTAAAAATGATTTGTCCAAACCCTCTGCATATACTCCCACGAGCATAATTTTATAATTCTCATCGATTAACTTCTCGAGATATTTTTCTTGGTCCAAGCCCCATAAAGGGGTATAGGAAACTATACCTAATCTTTTGCAAATAGAATCGATTCTTGATTTCTGATAGTTCGATGCTATTGCACCCGATACTACGCCATTTATGCCATATTTGTAAATCACATTCTTGAGCACATTTTCGAGGTCTTTAACCTCTTCTTCTTTAATTCCTGTAGTTAAGCCTTTTTCTAATGGGATAGAAAGAGTTTCAGATAAAAGAGGAACCATTGATAGATTAGGGACGTGGAACATATAAGAATCGTTAACTTGGGGATAGATTGTAACAAGTACAGATATAGAATGACCGGAGTTGTAAGCGCACTTTAGGGCGTAAGTGGAATCTTTTCCGCCTGAAAAAAGTGCTGCAAGTTTCAGTTTTTCCCCTTTTTCACTTCTTGACATCCTAACTCCTACCTTTATCAGATTAATATTTTGAAATTATTTTGCAATTTTGTAGTTATTTTTATTAAGGGACGAACAAAATAGTAATGCAATAGAACATATAAGAAGTTTGCATGTGTGCTTAAAAGGATTGAAATTTTCTTTTACAACAGGAAGTAAAAATATATTCATAAGTGAGAAATTTATAATTGAGAAATTGAAAGTGGTAAAGATGGAAGTTTCAGATAGCAAAGTCAGATTGGTTACTGTGTCTGATTTAGCACTTGCAATTCTTAATTCAACACCCGAGATGGAAACTTTAGGATATGCGACAGCAAGGGATTTGGCGTTGTATGTACTCAATTTTTTCGGATATCACGAGCAAATAATAGATAACATCCTGGAAGCCCTAGATAGGAACTTGTTTTATCTTCTTGAAGATGCGCATATACTTGTGTCAGGGAGGGAAGATGTAACATTATACACAGGTAGAGAATGGAGAATACATTTTTGGAAGATTAATAAGAGAAGGATATTTGAACTTGCGAAGTTAAAGAAACATGAGAAAGAGGTAGAAAAAGAAGAATACATGGTATATCACGAGATTCCAGAAGAGATATGGGCGCGTGCATAAATTGCCATGCGAAAATTGCTCTAATTTACGAATAATATTTTTGCGATATAAAAAGAGAAGAAAAAGAGAATATTCCAGCATATTGTTTATATAGCGATAAGTAGATGCTCAAAGAGGTGCTAATATGCCCATATGTCCCAAATGTGGTTTAGCAAACAAGGAAGGGACTAAATTCTGTTCAAAATGCGGTGAGAATCTCGGGCAGAAGGTAGTAACAAGCGGATTACTTGGAGGTACAGTCCTTCTTTCGGGTCCACAAAGGAAACCTGCGACAAGCGCGATAAGCATAGGACCTACCGAACTTAAAGGAAAGGATACGCTTGTTACTTCGGGAGATTTGATAAAACAGATAAGGAGTATAAATGTGCGACAGATGACAGAAGCGCAAATAGAGACGATGAGTGCGCAACTTAACCTGGTTATGAATCAACTTGGGATAAAAGCAGGGATGTTTGATAAAGAGAGTCAATTAACCTTATCTGCGAAGGATAAAGAAGTCGTGGAAATGATTGGTGCCAAAGTAAAAGATATCGAGCAAGTAACAGGTAAGTTAATAGGCGACCCTGAGACCTATCTTAGGTTGGGGAATGTTGCATATTCTATAAAGGATTATAAAGGGGCACTTGAAAATTATGAGAAGGCGTTGAAATTAAAACCAACCTTAGAAGAGGCTTGGTTCAATAAAGCAAATGTTCTTGATGATACTGAGAAATACGAAGATGCGATTAGGGCATATTCCCGTGCACTTGAACTAAATCCGAGGAATGAAAAAGCGCATTATAATAAAGGTGTGTGTCTGCTTCATCTGAACAAATACAGGGAAGCAATAGATTCATTTGATGAGGCAACAGAACTTTCGCCTAATTTTGATAAGGCTTGGAACAATAAAGGGGTTGCACATTTTTACATGGAACATTACGAGGAAGCGATAAGATGTTATGATAAGGTTCTGGAACTAAAACCGAATGATATAGACATGTGGATAAACAAAGGTGTGGCATTAAAGAAATTAGGAAAGACAGAAGAAGCGCTTGCATGTTATGAGAAAGTAATAGATATAAATCCGACAAAAATTGAGGCTTGGGCTAACAAAGCAAACCTTCTTTACGAATTGAAAAGGTATGAGGAAGTTCTCGGTGCGCTTGATAGATTACTTGAATCTAATCCGAACGACAATTCGTTATGGTATAAGAGAGCAGATTCGTTATGCAGGCTTGGGAGGTGGCAGGAAGCTGCACAGGCGTTTGATAGAGTAGGAAGTGCGATGCCTGATGAATTTGGACCTTGGCAGGACAGGGCGCATGCTTTGAAAGTATCAGGTAGGTATCCGGAATCTGCACAGGCGTATCAGAAAGCGCTTGCCTTGTCGCCTAGAGAAGAGCCGGCTTGGATTGAGTATGCAGAAGTTCAACTTGCAATGGATAATAAACTTGGAGCATTGGATGCATATTCGAGAGTATGCGAGTTAAATCCAAAGAATGTAGGCGCACTTGAGAAGAAAGCGGAGTTGCTTTCTGTATTGGAAAGATACGATGAGGTTCTTTTGGTATATGACAAGTTAATTGCATTAAATCCGAAAGATGAGAAAAAACTAATGGCTAAGGCAGACGCGCTCTATTATCTGAAAAGGTATTTAGATGCGATAGAAGCATATAATCAAATCCTTGAATTATCGCAGAATAATGAAGTTGCCTGGAATGCGCTCGGAAACTGCTATTACAACATATCGAAATACGAAGATGCATTGAAATGTTATGATAAAGCGCTTGCTCTTCGACCTAATTTAGAAGGAGCCCTGAGGAACAGAGCAGTTGTGTTGAAGAAGTTAGGGCAGAATGAAGATGCAATAAAGGCATGTGAAAAATTCTTAAAGATAAATCCAAAAGATGGAGAAATATGGTATCTTAATGCGTTAGCGTATGATGAAATGGGCAAGTATGACAAAGCGATCCAATCTTATGATAGAGCGCTTGCAATCCTGCCTACATCTTCGAAGATATGGCAATCGAAAGGGGGTGCGTTCGAGAAAGCAGGGATGATGAACGATGCCTTGTATTGTTATGAAAAGGCGCTTGAATTTGACCCGAATAATGCAGATATTTGGAGATTAAAAGAAAATGCGCTCATATCCTCGGGAAGATTAGAAGAAGCGATAAAATGTTACGATAGAGCAATAAAAGAGAATGCAAACGATTATAAGGCATATTATAATAAAGGAAGTGCGTTACATCACCTTGGAAGACTTTCTGAATCGCTTGAATGTTATGAGAAGACTGTTTCTATAAATCCTGCGCTTGAAGGTGCCTGGGTGGAGATGGGAGAAGTTCTTCAAAAGTTAAATAGAGACGCAGATGCTCTGAGAGCGTTAGGGAAGGCGCTTGAGTTGAATCCCGGAAACAAACCGGCATTAGAACTAAAAGTTGTTTCTTTGTATAGGCTTGGGAAGTATGACGATACAGTATCAGCGATTGATAAAGTGCTTGAATGGAAATCAAACGATGAGAAGTTATGGACAATGAAAGGAGAATGTCTTGCAGAGTTAAGGAACGAGGAAGAAGCCATAAAATGTTTTGGCAGAGCGCTTGAGATAAGACCTGATAACGAGGTAGTATGGACAAGCAAAGGTAATTTATGTCTAGGCTTGGAAAGATACGAAGAGGCAATAAAGTGTTACGATGCTGCGATAAAGATAAAATCATTCCATGAAGATGCCTGGAGGAATAAATCGAAGGCATATAGGCTATTATCACGACCTGCAGATGCTCTGCCATGTTATGAGATGCTTCTTAGACTAAAGCCTAAGGATTGGCAAATTTGGTATGAGCAGGGTACTGCGAATTTTGAATTGGGGAAGTATAACGATGCCGTGCAATCGTTCAAGGGTGCGCTAAGATGGTGTGAGAATAAAGAAGATGCAGAGGAGATATATTATAATCTTGCGGTATCATATGAGCGGCTTGGGAAATTTTCTGAGGCTATAGAATATTACGATAAAACTATAGAGATAAATGCAAATAACGATAAGGCTTGGAATTCTAAGGAATCGATGTTATTGAGATTGGGTAGATACGAAGAACTTTTGAGATGTTATGATAGGAAGATAATGAGGAATCCAAACGATTATTCTGCGTATTATGGTAAGGGCTTGGCATTAAGGAAGTTAGGTAGGAATGAAGATGCGATAGATGTGCTTGTCAAGTCAACTGGTTTGAATTCGACATATGAACCATCTTGGTTTGAGTTGGGAAAGGCATATGTTGAGGTTGGAGACAAGGGGAATGCATTGCGTGCGTTTGAAAGAGTGCTTGAATTGAATCCGAGAAATAAGGATGCGCTCGAGTTTAAGGCAAATTCGTTGTATGATTTAGGTAGGTATGAGGAAGCGATAGGATGTTATACGAGATTGTTAGAGATAGACGCAAATAACTGTAATGCCTGGAACAACAAGGGGAATGCGTTATATTCATTGGGTTCTTATGAAAGTGCGGTAGAATGTTATGATAAGGCGCTTGAGATGAACCCGAACTTGGAACTGAGTTGGCGAAGGAAAGGTAAGGCATTAAAGAGTCTTGGAAGGGACGATGATGCCATAAAGTGTTATGAGAGATTGTTAAGATGGAATCCAAGAGACGAAGAAATCTTGAGAGAGAAGGCAAGTGCATTAAGAAGGCTAAAGAGACCTGCGGAATCTGTTAAGGTTTACGATAAGTTGTTAAAGTTAAGACCTAAGGACATCGACCTATGGTATGAGAAGGGATGTGCTGCAATCGAAATGAAGAATTACATAGATGCGATTGGTTGTTTTAAGAGGATAATAAAGATGAAAAGGGAGCATGCAGCAAGTTGGTGTGCGATAGGGGATGTGCTTGCTAAAATGGGTAAGTATAAAGATGCTTTAAGAGGGTATGATGAAGCGCTTGCATTGCAGCCTACATACGAAACGGCTTGGCGTGCGAAACTTGAAGTTTTAGGCAAGTTAGGAAGGTTGGAAGAAGCAATAAATTACTATGATAGAATGATAGAGACAAATCCGAACGATTACAATGCGCATTTTAACAAAGGGATTGCGTTAAAGATGCTTCGTAAATATCCCGAGGCATTGGAATCTTTTGATAAGGCGATTGGTATAAAGTCTGATTCCTCAGAAGCCTATTTGATGAAAGGGAAGACTTTGTTTTTAATGGGTAAGAACGAAGATGCGTTGAGTGCGATTGAGAAAGCGATAGACCTCAAGCCTGATGATGGGAATGCCTGGGATGAGAAAGGAGGGGTTTTGCATGCTCTTGGTAGAGAAGAGGAGGCGATAGAGTCTTTTGATAAGACCTTGAAATTGATGCCCGATAGAGTAGAGACCTGGCTAAATAAGGGCTTGGTGCTTACAAAGATGAAGAAATACGATGATGCGTTGTTCTGTTTTGATAAGGCGATAGAGATAAGTCCAAAAGAAGAAAGGGCGTTTAATTATAGAGGCGAGGTATTTGCAGCGATTGGAAAACATAGAGAGGCGTTAAGGAGTTATGATAGGGCGTTAGATTTAAAACCTGATTATGCAAGAGTTTATTATAACAAGGGGAAAAGTTATCATGCGTTGTTTAGGTTAAAAGATGCAGTTGAGATGTATAGTAAGGCGATAGAGATAAATCCGAAAGATGAGGAAGCGTATAATTCAAAGGGGTTGACATTAGAGTTGATGGGGAAACATGTTGAGGCTGCGAAGGCGTTCGAGGGTGCGATATCCGTAAAAGGGGATTACATAGAATCTTGGCTGAATTTAGGTAGAGTATTGATGAACATAAGGAATTATGAAGAAGCAGCAAAGGCGTTTGATAAAGTTCTGTCGTTATCGCCTAAGGAAGAGAAGGCTTGGGTGGGCAAGGGTGTTGCATTAAAGCAATTAGGGCATTTAGAAGAAGCATTGGATGCGTTTGAGAAAGCATTGAGTTTGTCGCCATACGATGCATATGCATTGAATATGAAAGGGGAGGTTCTATTAGCGTTAGAATCGATAGAGCCTGCGTTCGAATGTTTTAAGAAAGTTGTTGAGTTGCAGCCAATGATGGGAGAAGGTTGGAAGAATAAGGGGCATGCGCATATACTACTTGGCGAGCATTTGGATTCTTTAGAATGTTTTGATAGAGCGATTGATTTAAAACCAGACTTGTGCGATGCGTATTATTATAAAGGTAGTGCGTTGCATGATTTAAATTTGAAAGAAGAATCGATAAAGTATTACGACCTTGCGATAAAATGCAATCCGAGATACGACCAGGCTTGGAACGATAAAGGCTTGGCATTGTTTGAACTTGGAAAAGTCGAGGAATCGATAGAGTGTTTCAAGAAGGCAGTTGAATCTAATCCAGGGGATAAGTGGTATTGGATGAATCTCGGCTTGGCGTTCTTTGAGATAAAGGATTATGATAATGCGCAAAAGAGTTTTGGAAAAGCAAGTGTAATTGATTCGAAAGATGAGACTGCCTGGTATCATAAGGGGAGGGCGTTTTACGAACTTGGAAGGTATAGAGATGCGATAAGGTGCTATGATATAGCGCTTGGGATAAAGCCAGATTTCTATAATGCATTGATGAATAGAGGAGTAGCGTTCATGAGCATAGATAGTTATGATGATGCGTCTATATGTGGTAAGATTACAGGCAAGTTGACTGCTGAGAAGATAGACGAGTTGAAAAGGAAGTTTATGGAAGTGGGGAAATACGAGGAAGCGATAATCTGTTTTGAGAGAGCGCATAATATAGAACCCGAATCTATAGACCCGTTGTATAATATGGCGAGTGCGTATGAGCGGCTTGGGAAATGGGAAAGAGCGCTTGAGATATATACCAAGGTTTTGGAGAAGAAGCCTGATGATGAAGATGCGAAAAAGGGTGCGGAGTTGTGCAGGTTAGAGATATCAGTGCAGGACGAAATAAGAGATAAACAAGAGAAAGAGATGTCGATATCATTTTAAAATTCCGATTTAAAAAAAGATTTGTATCGCACGAAAATAGATAGAAAAAGGTTTGAGAAAATAAGCAATATAATAATCTAACGAGATATCAACGAGATAATAAACAGTATTAAATATTAGTAAATGTATCTATAGGATAGATAACACAGGCGGGCCAAGGATAACTTAACGGGCAATTTTTTTTGCGCGCGAGGTTTTTGAAATTGGCGAACTGGTTGTTGTCTTATAGGTGAGAAAATGGGATTTGGAGATAGGAGAGGTGGCTTCGATAGGGGCCCAAGGGAAATGCATAAAGCGACTTGCAGCGACTGTGGAAAAGAGACAGATGTGCCTTTTAAACCGACAGAAGGCAGGCCCGTTTATTGCAAAGAATGCTATCAGAAGCATAGACCTCCAAGAAGGTTCTAATGCAAAGATGATGCGACAAGGGCGTTTACGCCCATTTTATTTTTAGAATTTTCGTTTTATTTTAGATTCTTTTTATTTTGGATAGTTTTTATTCTAAATTTTGCTCAAAGTTTTGATGAGAAGTTAAAAAATAATGTTTAATTTGCGAAGATGAAATCGATGATGAAAGGATTTTATTTAGATTTGCTATTATAGAATGTAGATATGAAAGAGAAGGTAAGTTATAGAAAAGATGCGAGAGAAAAGATATATGATAAAGAGGATTGGGAACGGCTCAGAGAAATGCGTATGCATGCGCAAAAGATAATGGAAAAACTGCCTATAGAGAGTTATGTTCATGGTTCTTTAGCAAGAGGGGATGTGAAGAAAACTTCAGATATTGATATAATTTTGCTTGAGGTTGTGCCTTCATATAAAATAGAATATTCATTGAGCAGTGTCTGGCTTGGGTTTCAGAGTAGGGAAATAGTAGTCGCATGTCCGAATTCGGTACCTAAAGCACATATACATATAGACGATAGGGTAACGATAACCCTTCCATTGCTTAAGATGAAGGAGACAGAGGAAGATTTTTACAGGTTTTCAGGCTTGGTAGGTATAAATGATATGATGAAAGGAGAGAAGATAGGAGAGCGAGTAGCAGGTGTGAACAAGAAATTAGAATTGATTACACCTACTGAGAATGGACATATCGAAGAAGGGATAATAGGTATGGAGCCAGAAGTATCGAGAAGACTGAATGTAGGTATAGAGATAGTAAAAGAGCGTGTGAGAGTGCTTACGAGACGAGATAAAATAGGAAGAACGGGTGTCTATATAAAGAGTAAGGTTCCGGATGAGGAGACTTTTGAGGAGCATCTCGAGAGTTTATCAGATAGCGAACCTGCATTGAAAAGACAGATGAGATACAGGTAGAAACAAAAAGGGAATTGGACATATGTGAAATACAAATGGGTAACAAATCAAATAAAAATGTACAATTGTATAAAACATGAAGGAAAAACACAAAGAAAGTAAAGTTATAAAAAGAAGGATAAGAAAAGTGTTGAAAAGATGGTGAAATTATGACCTTAGATTTAACTAAGCGGACTAAGCGTCTTGGAAAGTATAGGTTAACTGATTACTTAGATAGAGAACTTTTAATAGGTAAATTTTGGAAAGAGTTTAAGCCTGAAATTTTGAATAAGAGTGTGCTTATAGTAGGAATAGGGGGGTCTGGGTGCAATGTTGCATTAGGCTTGGGACGTATGGGATTTCAGGATATTGTCCTTGTAGATAAAGACAAGGTAGAAGCGAGCAATTTTACCAGACAGGTCTTGTATGGGATTGAAGATATCGGCTTGGAAAAAGCACGAATAGCAGGAAAGAAATTGAAAGAGCATTCGTTAGGTAAAGTAAAGAGTTATCAGATGGACATATTGGAGAATAGGAAAAAGTTTGATGATTTAGTTAAGAATGCGGATTTTGTTTTTGGTCTTGTGGATAATAGAGGGGCGCAGTATTTTATAACAGATAGATGTGTGGAACATAAAAAGCCTATGATATCAGGGGGGACAGACCCTGTAACCGGCTTGGTGGCAGTTTTTAGATACATGAGTGGAAAAGGGTATTGTGAGGAATGTATATCGAGGAGTTCGGAGGGTGCGAATAATGATTGGCTTGGGTATTATTCGGGTATTTTACCTATAAAGAAGAATAAGAAAAATAAAAAGATAGAAGAACATGACAAGAAGATATCGTGTGGAGAAAGACGTGCATCTACTTACATCACGGCATCAACGGGTGCTAATTTGATGATATCTGCGATGTTAGGTCATTATATGGGAAGAGAAGTTCCCGGCTTGGTAATATTCAATTTGCTAACCTATGATGTATGGAAGTTCTATCCGAATAGATGGAAAGACTGTCCGATATGTAGGAAGTATTCTAACAGATAGGAGGTATGTAATAATTGGAGAATAAGAATAATAAGTGGAATGAGAAGTGAAAAGAAGAGAAAGAGAATGATTATAATGTTATATGAGCATGAGAGAATGGTGTGTGCATGGAAGATGTAACAACAAGTTGCACATTTGATAAAGAAGTGCTCTCTGAATTGAAGGAGTATCTAAGACAACCTATGCCCATAGGTGGATTTGTTATTGGAAATGTGCAAGGGAATGGCTTAAATTTAATATCGAGTATCATACCGTATCAATCGTTGATGATGACGCCTCAAGGTGCAACTTATTTTCAAATAGAAGGGAATGAAATAGTGCATATTAGGAATGTGTTAAATGCAGTAAGGGCGTACTTTCCAAATTCGAAGATAAATAGGATATGTGGTTTTTTGATATCCAAGCCAAAACAATCGCTTGAACTTACGAATAAAGACCTTACGATGTTTCGGACATGGGGTGCATTCGACAAGAGATTAGTTGCGGTCCTTGTAGATTCGTATATAGAGCAGAATGGGGTAAGGGTGTTCAATTCGGATTTTAAAGAGGTAAAAATAAACGAGGAGAATATAAGATATGATGAGAATGACAAGAAGGCATACAATTTTTTCAATTGGCAGGTAAACATATACTACAAATCAAAGAACCTGCAGGCGCCTGCGGTTATTATACCAAAGAGGATAATGGACGAGATAAAGGCAAGTCAGGCAAGTATAGAACAGCAAAGAGAAAGAGCAAGCGTTGAAAGTGGCACAATTGTCAAAACTTATGAGAAACAAGGAGGATATGACAGACAACAACTAAGAAAAGAAGAAAGAGAGGGTTATGAGGTACCTGGAACAACAGGACCGATGGTATTTGAGAACTATTTTCCTGAGGGAAGTTTAGATTCTGGGAAAGATAAAGAGGAAGCAAAGACCAAAGAGAAGAAAGAAAAGAAAGAAGAGGATAAACCGCTCTACGAAAGGAAACTAAGAGAATGGTGAAATTTGAAATGCTACAAATGCTACATTTGCGTAATCTTAAGTTGAACAACTTAATTTTAGAAGCCAGAAAAGGGTATTAAAAAGGGATATTAGAAACATTTATGATTTGAAAAAAATATGAGGAACGACGGTTGGTGAGGTAGAGATGGTATTCAAAGGGACGATACGAGGGATAGATGATGTATTTGATACAGACATGTATGAGGGGTCTGTAATAATAGTTGCAGGCCCGCCGGGGTGTATGAAATCGTCTTTTATATATTCAGTGATGTCAGGGAATCTATCTCAAACAGGTAAATATGGAATGTATCTCACGCTTGAGCAGGACAAGGAAAGCCACATGAAGAACATGAAATCGATTGGAATAAAACCTTACGAGAGATTATATACCTATGATTATACATCGACGAGAACGATGCTTAAAGAATCGGGTAAGGATTATGATGGAGTTGCCATGGTTAAACATATAATACAGACGAATAAGCAGCGGCTTGGAGCAAACTTTACGATGTTTGCATTAGATTCGATGAGTGCGTTATATGCGCTTGCAAAAAAGAAGCAGGATGTTCGGGACCAGGTTTATGATTTCTTCAGGCTCCTTCGTGAACAGAACTTGACGAGTTTCATAATAATGGAAGTGCCGAGACATGCGCATTTTGAAGGTCCAGAGGGGACAGAATCTTTCTTAGCAGATGGAGTAATCGAGATGGGATTTATGGAAATGAAAAATACAGTGAAGCCATATTTGCAGGTAATGAAAATGCGAGCAACAAGACATTCAAGAGATAAGTTTTCGATACATGTTGATAAGGAAGGGATGATGCTCACGAGGGAAGTATTCCAGTAAAAGAAGGATAGAGAAGGGAGGTGGTATTCATGTCTCAACTAACAAAAGAAGATTCAGAGAGGGCATTAAATGAGATTCAAAGAAAAGTTGATGAAGCAGAAAAAGCAGGGGTTGATTTAAGCACGGTAAAGAATATGTTAAAACTTGCATACACATATCACGATGCAAAGAATTGGGACAGGGTAATAAAATTTGCGAAGAGGATAGAAGAAGAATTATCGCAGAAGGTAGTAATCCCTGCAAAATCAGAAACGGAAAAAATCGAGAGCGTGCCTCAGAGTGCAGTTCCACAATCTAGTGTGCCGACAGAAGATAAGAAGAAGCCTAAGTTGCTACCCAAGCCGGTAACTCCCGTAACCAGTGCTGTAACAGGGAGTGGAGAAAAGCCTGCAGGTAGTGCCGAGGTTCAGGAACAGAAAGTAGAAGTTAAAACAGAAGTTAAGACTGAGGCAAAACCTGCGGTGATTAAGGTAAAGAAGAAGACACAGTGAAAAGGTAATAAAAATATCGATTTTAAGAAGGAGATAAGATGCGGAAAACGAGGATGAGCATAAATGAGAAAGAGTTGAGAGAAGTTGCAAAAAATGAGGGCTTGGATTTCGATAAGTTATTAAGAGGCATATTTTCAGGAAGAATAGTAGTGCCTTGGAATCCGATACATTCTCCGAGAGTAGTTGCGATAGGAGAAGGGACTTCTGTAAAGATAAATGTGAATATAGGAACGTCGCCTGACCATGTGGATTTGAAAGAAGAGATAGACAAGGCAAGGGTTGCGGTAATATATGGTGCAGATACGATAATGGATTTATCTACGGGTGGAGATATAGACAAGATAAGGGAAAAGATAGTTAAATCGATAGGCGTGCCATTGGGAACGGTTCCTATATATCAGGCAGGGGTTGAATGTGCAAAAAAGGGTTCTGTAGTTGACATGACAGAAGATGATATTTTCAATGGGATTGAGAAGCATGCGAAGATGGGCGTTGACTTCATGACTGTACATTGTGGAGTAACCAAGCAATCAGTTGAAAGATTGAAAAAGAGTTCTAGAATAACGGGGATAGTATCGAGAGGAGGTTCGTTTTTATCATCTTGGATTGAACATAATCAGAAAGAGAATCCGTTATATTCGAACTATGATTATTTGTTAGAACTTGCAAGGAAGTATGAATTTTGTTTGTCTTTAGGAGATGGGTTAAGACCTGGAAGTATAGCAGATGCGACTGACAGAGCACAGGTTGAGGAGACTATAATATTAGGAGAACTTGTAGAGCGTGCGCGTGAAAATGGCGTGCAGGCGATGGTTGAAGGACCTGGGCATGTGCCTTTGAACCAGATAGAGGCGAATATAAGGATAGAAAAGACTTTGTGCAAGGGAGCGCCGTTTTATGTGCTAGGTCCATTAGTTACGGATATAGCGCCTGGGTATGACCATATAGTAGGAGCGATAGGGGGTGCGCTTGCTGCTTATTATGGAGCAGATTTTCTCTGTTATGTAACGCCTTCAGAACATCTATCTTTGCCAACGCTTGAGGATGTTATCGAGGGAACGGTTGCATCTAAGATAGCGGCTCATGCAGCAGATATTGCGCGAGGCAGGGGCTTGGAGTGGGATATAGCAATGTCATACGCGCGTAAAGAGCGAAATTGGGAAGAGCAATTTAAACTCTGTTTAGACCCGATAAAAGCGCGGGCATATAGGGATAGGCGCGCGCCTGCAAAAGAGGATACATGTTCGATGTGTGGCGAATTGTGTGCAATGAGGATTGGCGAAGAATGTATAAAGGGTAAAGGGAAAAAAGAGAAGAAAGGGAAAAAGAAGGTTATGGAGATAGAAGGATAGTAAGGATAGTTTACGAATTTTAATTTTTATTTATCTTTGATATTTCTATGTTATATTTATGGCGATGTTATAATTATGAGGATGTTGTAATTATGATGGGTTTAAGATTGTAATTGCAAATAAAGATAATGTGCAAGGGGAGGAGAATGGGAAAGAAGAGTTTGTATTTGGTAAGGCATTGCGAGCCTGACATGAGTAAAGGGATAAGGTATGATGTTATGCCAGGTCCTCCCTTAAGCGAGCGAGGAAAAAAACAGGCTTTAGAATTAAGAGACTTCTTTTCGAATATTCGAGTGAAAGAGATATATTGTTCGCCATTTACAAGAACTGTTGAGACTGCAAAATTAGGGATATTAGCAGAAGGGAGGGAACTCATTATAGTTGATGAACTAAAAGAGATAAGAGACGATGAACCTTGGGAAAATGTTAAAAAAAGGGTGAATAAATGGCTAAACGAAGTAAAGGTGAAGATAGAAGACAATAGTTGTATAGTTGCCCATGGAGCGACCATAGAAGCGCTCCTTCTTGCGTTCGGAGTAGATATCAGAAATGGAAAGAGATTCAAGAACGATAATATCTTGCCCCAGGGTTCTGTTTGGAAGATTGTGGTTACCTTGGATGATGGAGAGAATATTAGAAAAGATATAGGAGAAAGTGAGAGTTTAGACGGTGGCTTGGGGCTTGGATTGAAGATAAATTCGAGTGGAATAGTGCACCTGCCTATAAATTTCTCTGAGTAATAGGCATGCTATCATCTTTGGTTTTGAACTTTGTATTAAATTGCTTGTGTTTGAGTATATAATTATTACTTTATTAAAAAATGTATTTAAAAATGCAAAAAGAGTAGGTTTAGAGAGGAGATAAATTACATTTAAGCAAATAACATTTGAACAATGATATGAAAATTTCATGGAAAAAAGTGCCATATTTTGCGCTTTTTACAAGCAATCTTAATATGTTATCTTAAATATTATGCAAATATCAGGAGGGATGGTGTGGAGTATAGCAATAGCTATGTTTCTCTAGACAAAAGGAGAGATGGGGATGAAGAAAAATTAGAAAGGATGTATTACTACGAACTTCACAACATATAGGAGGTATGAGCCGTTGCTTCTTCTTCTATAGATCTCCTACTTGGAGATTTTCTTTCTTTGTTGTTCGTTATATTCTTTTTCCTTCCGCATACATATCCATTATTTATAATTGCACTTCCATTTTTATTATTCTTACCTGGGTATATGTTAGTTTCTGCATGTTTTCCGAATAGAGAACCGAATTTAACAGACAGGATATTTTTATCGATATGTGCTTCTCTTTGTATAGTGCCAACAATACCCTTTTTGCTCAATTACATAGGGCCTGGGAGGGGCTTGGAATATATCGTGCCCTGC
>Ga0078972_1003574_pt1 | contig 46022 bp, 32 predicted proteins | sample YelNatPaOPGAMG01_FD_67568 | JGI IMG/M metagenome (GOLD analysis project Ga0078972, IMG submission 67568) | Hot spring thermophilic microbial communities from Obsidian Pool, Yellowstone National Park, USA - OP-RAMG-01 (SPADES assembly) (version 2) | ecosystem: Environmental > Aquatic > Thermal...
TCACCAGAAAATAGGAAATCAGCATTTTCTTTTTCCATCAATTTTCCCGCTTCGTGGAACATCAAGGCGTGGCAATCAATACATGGGTTCATGGCTTTTCCATAACCATATTTTGGAGAACGAACAATTTTAAGATGAACATCAGATATGTCAAGGATTCTAAGTTCAACACCAAGTATTTTGCTTGCCTTTTCTGCATTCTTGGAACCAAAAAATGGTGTCACAAAAGATACTGCGATGACATAAATGCCCTGTTCTTGAATAACTTTTATCGCTAAAATGCTGTCAAGTCCACCTGATAATAGCCCAATACCTTTTACCATAAGATAAGTTTTCTCGCTTTTATTTTGAGTTTATTATGATGTAAATATGATCATATCTTCTTCATCGCTTCAAGAACAGTAGCAAGATAGCCAAGAAATATCCCAAACAATAACGCACCGATAAGCGCGGACACTATAAGTGTAGCCTTTGTCCAACTAATCCCGCTATTTTCTGATTTTAACAAACTCCATAGGCTTCTTTTAGCTTTTTCTTCTGAACCTTGATCATCTGGCATCTGATCATCAGCTATTAGATCACTAAGTTTCATCGTATCAACAACGTTTGTTGGTTTTTGTTGTTCGGACTCAGAATTTGACTGTATCTGCTTTTTAGGTTGATTTGATAACGATTTCCCTTTCATTAAAGCTTCACGTTGTTCCTGAATTTTCTTCACAAGTTCATTTTTTGTATTTTCATCCATAGGCATAACTAATCACCTACCATTAAAGCAGATAAAAATCAAATGTTCTTAAAATTAGATCGCTTGCTGACAAACAGAAGCATACCTATTAAACATGAGATACCACTTATTAATAGCGTATGAGGGGCACCAATTCTGCTTGCTAAGCTACCAGCAAACAAGCTCCCGAAAGGCATTGTGCTGAAAAATGCCATATTGTAAAAGCTCATCACTCGCCCACGTTTATCATCATCAACGATAGTTTGCACATAAGTATTGCTTGAAACATTCTGCACCATCATGCCAAAACCAACCAATACCAAAAAAGCCATAGAAACCCAAGTGATACGGGAGAAAGAAAATCCAATAAGTCCTACACCAAATATAGTTGTAGCAATTGGGATAACTGTTTCTAACCCTTTAATACCACTACGAGACGCAAGATAAATAGCTCCTATCAATGCGCCAGTTCCTACCGATGTCATAAGAAATCCCATAGTATGAGGTCCACCATGCAGAACATCTCTCGCGACGACTGGCATAAGCAAAAAGTAAGGCATCGCCATTAAACTGATCAGTCCAAGCAAAAGCAAAATTGACCTTATTGGTGGAATACTGAAAGTATAGTTAAATCCCTCTTTTAATTCTCTGATGATATTAGCTTTATGTGTATTTGATTGCTTTGGAGTAATTCTCATAGCTAATAATGCCGAAATGACACCAAGATATGTTATACCATTAACAAGAAAACAATAACCCTCACCCACAGCAGAGATCAAAATTCCCCCGATAGAAGGACCTATCAATCTTGAACCATTAAACATAAAAGAATTAAGAGCAATAGCATTGCCTAAATGGGCTTTTTCCTCAACCATTTCTATTACAAAGGATTGTCTCGCTGGTCCATCAAAAGAGAAAACGATCCCCATAATGAAGCCCAAAGATATGATATGCCATATCGCTATAACATCAGTCAGAACAAGTATAGACAATGTTATCGCTTGTAGCATACTAAAAGATTGTGTAAAAATAAGGATTTTTCGGCGATTCCATCTATCAGCAAAAACACCTGTAATAGGAGATAAAAAGACAGATGGGAGTTGACCAGAAAAGCTAACCAATCCTAATAAGAAGGCAGAATTAGTCAGACGATATACAAGCCAACTCATGGCAATTTGCTGTATCCAAGTTCCAATTAAAGTTACAAATTGCCCAGCAAAAAAGAGGCGATAATTTCTATATTGAAAGGCACGAACGACTAACCTTATACCTTTTGAGTCATTCATGTCATATTGATTAATGCTCATTTATTTAATAGTTTGTAAAGATTGATGTCAGTATTTCAATATGATGCCACATTTTCCGACAGCATATAACGTTCCACCAGGGGCGATACATATTGAGTAAAGATCAACCTCTGTTCCAGAATCCATAGAAGACCATGTAGTTCCACCATCCATAGTTTTTAATATAGTGCCTTTTGTTCCTACAATAAAGCCTTCTTTTTTATTTATAAAGACTACGCTTTTTAGATCATTAGTTGTCCCGCTTTTCCGCTCTTCCCAAGTTTGACCACCATCTGTTGTAGCTAATATTATTCCTGCATTGCCAACTACAAATCCGGTCTTATTATCAACGAAGAAAACGGATTCAAGGTTCTCCCCAACTCCGCTTTGCTGTCTCACCCAATTTGCCCCTGCGTCATTAGTATGGATTATAGTTCCAAAAAAACCAACGATCCATGCTTCATTTGGACTTACCGCATCCACGCCGATAAGATTAGAGAAAACATCCACAGGAGGAAGCTGAACAGTCCAATTTTTTCCGCCATCTTTTGTGTAAAGAATAGTAGCCCCTTGATATGCGACCTCACCGACTACCCAGCCAGTCGTTGCATTAGCGAAGTCAACACCATAAAGCCCTACGCCAGCCCTTGACGGATATTGCTTCCAAGTCATACCGCCATCAGTAGAACCAAGCAAAGTGTTATTTGTCCCAGTGATCCAGCCGATTTTAGGAGAGGCAAACTTAATCCCTTTAAATTCAAATATAGAACCCGTATTGTGAACTTGCCAGTCTTTGCCAGCATTAGTTGTGTGTAAAAGCAAAGCATTATGCCCAACACACCATCCCTCTTTTTCACTGACAAAATCAACATCTGTAAGGTCATCATTTCTTATAGGAGAAGTCCATGTGTATCCACCATCTAAGCTATGAAGAATAGTACCGCTTTCACCGACAGCCCATGCTTCTTTTTCGCTTATAAATTGAACTTGTGTAAGGCGTGTCCCAGTCCCACTTTTTACTGCTTTCCAAGTCTTTCCGCCATCATCTGTGCGCAAGATAACGCCTAAATCTCCAACAGCAAGACCATCTTTAGGGTTGATAAAATGCACACTATCAAGAGGTTCGGGCATTCCATTGCCATAGGGAAGGGTTCTACGTTTTTGCTCTTCGCTCATTCCTTCCCAAGTTTTCCCTCCGTCATTTGTACGTAACAATGTTCCTAATCCACCGACGATCCAGCCCTCTTTTTCATTGATAAAGAACATACCATCAAAGGTAGATGCTATATCGCTTGGTTGGAGTTGCCATGTTTTTCCGCCATCTCTTGTGTGAAATATATTTCCTTTTCCACTGACCAGCCAACCTACATTTTCGTTGATAAATTTTACCTCTGTGAACGGATCATCTACACCAGATTTAAGAGGATACCATGTTTTTCCGCCATCTTCGGTCTTAAAAATCGCTCCACCATCACCTGACACCCAGCCTAATTGTGCATTAACAAAACAAACAGAGAAAAGCCATTTTTGCGTGCCGATCGGTTGTGTTTTCCATGTTTGTCCGCCGTCATTTGTGTTGAGAACTAATCCATCAGCCCCAACAGCCCAGCCATTTTGTGTATCAATAAAAAAGAGCTTATGTATCTCTTTTTTTGTATTAGATTTTTGTATATTCCAATTTTTTCCACCATCACTGGTATGGATTATGGCACCATCCTTGCCTCCTGCCCAACCATTTTGTTTATCAACAAAGATCAGATCATCGAAGTCAATAGCCAGCCCCGGTTGGCGAACTATAACCCATAATCTTTCCTGAGCATTAGCTAATAAAGGAATTAAAATCAATAAAAAAATCAAAATCAATTTACGAATCATAAATCAAACTCCCACTTTCATTTTAGCTTTTTAATACTTCCCCATGTTGAGATAATTCTATTTAATGGACTAACATTAGTCGCATTTTCTTTTATCTCATCAGTAGGGACACCTTCAAAGAATCTCATATCATCAAACCAAAAATCAACATCCGAAAGACCAACCAAAAATCCAATCCAAGAATCGCCCTGAACATCTTTTGGCGATTTAAAAGTATAGATATATTCTTTCCAATCAGTGCTATCTAATATAGTAGTTTCAAAATATACTAATTGAGGAATGATACTTACTGTTTGAATAGTTATATCAATTTCTTTTTCTGTCCCTTCTTTTTGATCAAGTTTTGCCCAAAAGGCGATGGTATAAACTTTGTCCTTTTCAATTGTAATATCTCGGTAATAAGCCTTCACATTATGCGAATTAGCAGAAGGCTTAGTTTGAATGATTTTGGCGCTTTTTTTGCTGTTATGTGCAGTCGCATCATCAACTATAAGGCGATACTCGCCTGTCAAGTCACAACCTCAACCACCTGTTTGTAAAACCCAATTTAAAGGGGCTTCCCCAACTTTATCATTTTCAAATGAGCCGTTAGATATCTGGTTTTCGCCTTTCTGAAAAGCTAATACCTCATAAACAGATATATTGCTAACGATTAATAGTGCAATAATAGCTATTGATATATATTTCCTCATAAGTAATTTCTCCACAGCAATATAAAAGAATTAATTGGAATGTTAAAAACAAGATATGATAATATGATATTATAGGAATTGAATATTGGCAAGAAAAAAATATGGTAAGAAAGTGTTGACCACTCTTTTGAAAAATATTTGAGTGGTCAACAGAGGTTAGTCTACGCTAATTCCGGTCCCTCCACCTTCTTTAACACCGATGGCGAGTTCTTCAATACCAGCTCTTTTTGCACGTTCCATAGCGTCAATAACATATCCATGCAAAGCTAATCTGTCAGCTTTAATGATTAGAGTTTCTATGTTTTTCTTATTTTTAGCTAGGAAGATCTCCAGATCATCATAGCCGTTCATCATATTATCATCTACTGACATTAGACCTTCACGACCTATATAAAGATTAAATCTTTTCATAGGAAAGGCATGTCTAGTTAAAGAATCTGGTAATTCCACGGGGAAACGAGGTGGAACACGGGTCTGTGAAGCGACCATAAAGAATATAAGTAATAAGAACACGCAGTCAATCATAGGAGCCATCATAAGCTCCATAGCGCTTCTCTTTGATTTTTTAAATTTCAAGAAGTCCACCTCCCCTAAATTGATTCTCTAGCGACCATAGCGAATCCGATCTTTTTAATATCGGCACGTTTTGCAAGGTCCATTATTGTCACAATTTGCTCATGATAGACGCTTCTGCCTGATTGTATAATCAACATATCCTTTTGCTTTAATGTAGCTCCCTGAAATGCACTTAGGAGTCTATCCATAGATATAACGTTATCATTAAGCACCATGACACCTACAGAACTTCCTGGTTCAGGGTCGCTAATTCTAAGCACAAGATTTTCGGGTTTAGACGCACTTTGTGGCAATCCGGGCGGAGGTAATTTAACACGAATACCTGGGATCGGTGCAAATGATGTAGCAACCATAAAGAATATCAATAACAAGAAGACACAATCAATTAATGGTGTCATATTAAGTTGCGGCATCTCTCTTTTTCGCTGTATTTCTTTCAAAGGATTTCACCCCCCCAATAAGGTCTACTTTATTGGAACCTAATGATCAACCGAATTAAGTGAAACATATAATTTTTAATAATTAATCTGGTTAATCACTAGGTTTTTTACATAGTCATACTTTTTATATTGAATAATCCGAAACAAATACATAAATAATTGTAAAAACCTTTAATCTATATTACTTTTGAGAAGGTCTTTCAACTACTAATGTATTAACGATGTCAGTAGCTACTTGCTGAATTTCCAAGATTGATCTATCAATAACACTTAAGAAATACTGATATACAATCATAACGGGAATAGCGATAGCAAGTCCTATAACTGTTGTCAACAATGCTTCGGAAATACCTCCAGCGAGGAGTTGTGGGTCACCATTACCTTTTAACGCGATAACCGTGAATGCACGAACCATACCAGTAACTGTTCCAAACAAGCCCCACATTGGTGCAGTCTGATAAACAGTGGCAAGGACGACCATATTCTTTTCATACAGAGGAATTTCCATCAACGAAGCTTCATCAACAGCCTCAGTGATGTCATCCTTCGTCACCGCTTTTTCTTCAATAACACGTTGACTGTATCGCAATAAGCCAGCTTTAACAACGTTGGCGAGCGGTCCACCAGCTTCTTCACATATAGACACCGCTTCCATAACATTACCAGCACGGAGGGCATCGGTAACTCTTTGAACAAATTGTTCTACCTTGATCTTTGGCTTTAATCTATAAAGAGAGATTGCTCTTTCAATAATATAGGTCAAGCCGACAATAGATGTAAGCAAAAGGGGCCAACGGATTGGACCAGTTTTCCAGAAGTAGCTTATAATTGTGTCAGTTTTATATAACCTGACATCATGGAACGTTTCACCACCAGCAGTAACAGTGACGTAATCAGTGTTTGAGTCATATTCTTTCTTAGTAACGGTAACAGCATATTCACCTGGTGGTAAATTAGCAACTTCATAGTTTCCTGCGGAGTCGCTTGTAACTGTGCGTTTTCCGCCTTCTGCTGCCAAAAGTAGTTCACTTTCAACAGTGATCTCTGCACCTTCAAGGTTATTTGCTCTCGGTGTCTGAGTATCAGTAACTTTACCTTTAATAACTCCCATAGTTGGAGCAGCACCCATGCCAGGAGCACCCGTAGGAGCGGCAGTAGGAGCGCCAGCTGGTGGTGGAGCTTCCTGTGAAAAAACATAGAAGCATAATATAACCAAGATCAAATTAGCAATCAAGAAAAACCCTAACTTCTTCATCTGCTTCCTCCTTATTTAATAAGCATAGTTGAAGAACCAAGATAAAAGTGGAAAACGAGAAATGGTAAATATCCCCATCCTTTAATTTACCTAATCTGTTTCAAGCAGATACTAACTGCCCAACAGCTAATAACGGGAAAACTCTCCTCGTTATTTTATATGTCCACAAAATCTATTAAAGACCTCCTTTGTTAGCTATTATCAAATCTCATATTAAAATTTGATAATACAGCATCTTGCAAAGAGGGCATTAAAGCCCTCCAATATTGAATAATTTATCTGGATACCTTTTGTTGTGCAGCCTTAAAAGCGAGAAGTTGATTTCTTCTGCCTTTGGCATATTCAACAGCGGAAACAACATTGTCAGAGTACGGAACAATAGGATTACCCTTTGCATCAGTATATTTCTTCAACAGCCTGCCATAAGCGTTGATCGCATTATCCCATTGTTCAAGTGCTTCATAACATATACCAAGTTGGACATACGATAGATCGGCAATATCCGTATTCGGATAATTAGCTATAATATCGTTCAGAATTTGTATTGCTCTGGGGGCATTGGCTTTTTTCTTTTCGGCATCCGTCCCTTCGGTTGGCACAAGACTCAAAGCGGTCTGATATGGTCCCTGAACAATCAATTCCTCTGTTTCTTTTATATAACTTTCTAATGATTCTTTTGTCTTTGCCTCTATGCCTGGGACCTGAAGCCCACGTTTATAATATGTCACTGCTTGTTTAAGCAAGTTATTTCTTTGAGTTTCATTCAATCCTGGCGCAGTAGCTTGATTATAATAGCTATTGCCGACAGCCTCAAATGCTACTGCCGCATACTTGCTATTTGGATATCTGTCAGCCAACTGCTTATAAACATCGTTCATATTATCTAACTCTCTATTATCAGAGAGAAGATCAGCGATATAAGCGTAGCAAGAAGCAGCTCCGTAAAGGGCATCAGGTGCATACTCACTATTTGGCCATCTGGTAGCTACAGCTTTATAAGCGGCAACAGCCTTACGATAGGCATCAGCTGCCTTTTGTCTTTGTTTATCAACAGTGTAACCGCCACCAACAGTGAAATATGCCTCACCTGCTTGGAACTGAGCGACTGGTGCATCTTTATGGTTTGGAAATTCTCTTGCAAATCGCTCAAAGTATTGAGCTGCTTTCTCAAATCCAGCTAAATCAGCTTTCAACCTTGCCATTTCATAGGTTGTATAAGATAAAAGCTGAAGAATGCTGGAATAATATTCATGTTTAGGAAATTCCTTAATAAACTGCTCTGCATACTTAGCAGCTTCCGCATAGTTATCATATCCACCTAAATTATATGTCAAATAAGTAGCGTTGTATAGAGAAGATGCAACACCACTCTTCAATTCGTCGGACAATTCACTGATTGGTTGGGCAATTTCGGCAACTCTGGCAAACTCAACAGCTGCCTGTTTAGAAATTTCTGCATTTGGTTTACCTGAGCTAGCCAAGCTATCTGCTCTTCTACCAAGAAGATTAGCCAATTGCTGTTGTGCGATTATCTTATCCTCTTTTGTGCCACTGGCAAGTGCTTTGTCTCTGACCTTTTTAGCTTCGTTGACAGCATCGTCAAATTTGCCCAATGTCATCAAAAGATCGGGAATCCTGATATTTGCATCATTAACCATCAATTGAACATTACTATCATTGTATGAAGAGAATCTTGTCACTAACTCGTTTAAGGCGTTTAGAGCTTTTTCATTGTCTTTTAGGGAGTTAATATACAGAATGCCCTCATAATATAATGACTGTGCTGTAAGAAGATCGGAACCATTGGCTTCCTGAACTTTGTCATAAGCTTCTGCTGCTTTCTGATAATTAGACATATTCTCTTCGTAGAGTCTCGCTAACCAGAAGTATATATCCGCTTTTTCTGCTGGTGTAGTTAATGCGTTTGCCAAATAAAGATATTGTTTTTCAGCATCTTCATATTGCTTAATAGTAGTATATGCGCGGGCAAGTTCTCTACGAGCAGCAAGCACCATCTGTTTTACGTTTTCGTTTTCTACGCCTTCGCCTGTTTGGACAACTTGCTCCATAGCTGTAATTAATTCAGCGGTATTATTAACTTTTCCATAGGCTAAACCAAGCGTATAATATAACCCCGTCTTAACTTCTGGTGTAAGATCAGGAACTTCAAGACCTAATTTTGCATTTTCTATGGCTTTTGCAGGATCATCTTTCCAATAAGCAGAAGCAGCTATCTGATAATACGCGGGTCCAGTAAATTTGCCGGGGAATTTCTGCAACAATGTCTCATATTCGGTTATAGCTTCGTCGTAACGTTTATCAGCAAACAGAAGCATCGCTATTCTCATCTGGGCAGCAGCTCTTCCATCCTCGTCACCAACTGGATTATTCACAATTTTGCGTAATTCAGTGATCAACTCATCAGTGGACATACCTGCTTCCATCTTTTGCATAGCGTCAACTTTACGTCTTCTAGCCATATCAAGCGCTTCATCTATACGTGTAATTTTACTATCCGCATATTTGGCTTCCATTTCATTAGCAGTATTAACGACCATGTTGTAATCGCCAAGCTGATCGTAGGCAGCTAACATTCCAACATACGCCCATGGTGCAGTATCAGAATTTGGATATTTCTCAATAACGCTTCGGAATGCTGCTATGGCGTTATTCATATTCTCGGGAGTCTTTGGATCCATCTCGTAATAGGAAGACCCGACGTAATACATCGCAGTTGGGATAAATTCGCTTTGTTGGTATTCCTGAATGATCTTTTGATATTCAGCCAAAGCCTCTTGATGCTTTCCAGCCTTTGTTAGACTACTGGCAAGCTCTATTGCAGCACGAGAACGCCAATCCTGAGATTGACTTTTATCATTGACGATCTCTCGGTACATCTGCATCGCCTTATCAGGGTCTCCTGCGTCAACGTAAGCCTGTGCCTTCAAAAATACTGCTCTGCCATATTCAGGGCTGTTTTTAGGCACCATATTGAGCGTTGCGATTGCCTTGTTTGTATCTTTTAACTTGGAATATACGATACCTAAGTTTATGATACCGTTTATGATATAGTCAGTTCTATTTTCAAAATCCTTGCTTTTGTCAAAGTTTCTTTCAAACTTATCTAACAGTTTCTCATAGGCATCAGCCGATGCTTTCAACAATGACTCGTCAAAGTTTTTCCTTTCTGCTTCTGTATAATAAGCGACACCAGCTTGGAAGAGGCTTCTTGCCTTAAATGGATAAAACTTTGGCAGATCGGAGTAATCGGAATCCACAAGCAAAAATTCCTTAGCTGCCTGAATATAATTATTTGACTCATACCTTATGTCACCAAGCCTCATTTGAATTTCCGCAGCTGCTATATCATAAACCTGATCTTTTTTATATTTGTTTATATAATCATTACCAATTTGTTCAACCTCGTCATATCGTTTTAGATCGCCCAAAGCCCAAAGTTTCTCGTATATCGCGTCCTTGACAATCGGCGAATCGGGATAATTGTTTATGACCTTGTCATACCATTCCAACGCAACCTCTTTGTTACCCAATTGATAATGACATTGACCGATTTTGAATATTGATTCTGCAACATGAGGACCATTGGGGTCTTTTTCAAGAACCTCGCTATAAGCCTGAAGGGCATTTTGATAATCTTTAAGAGCCCAATAGCTTTCGGCAATATAAAAACGTGCCTCAGGTATATTAGTATCTGACGGATACGTCTCTATTAACTTTTTATATGCAGCGATGGCTTGTTGATAATCTTCTGCACTGAAATAGTTATTGCCTATTTCAAATTGGATCTGACCTTTTGTTATATCGTCTTTTGCGTTTTGGATAGCTAATTCATAGTTTCTTGCTGCAGCGTCATATTCCTTTAATTTTGAATGAATAACGCCCATATCAAAATATGCAGCAGTTATAAACTTATCGGTAGGATAGTTGTCAACGAACTGTGTATAAGCTACCAAAGCCTCTTGATTTCTTCCCATACGAAGTAGAGAAAGTGCATTATAATATGTAGCTTGAGCCTGTAATTCTTGGTCTGGCGATTTCACTTTCTCAAATTCAAGGTGTGCCTGATCATAGTTATTTTCGTTGAAGAAGCAGTCTGCAATAAAATATTGGGAGTCATCAACAAATTGGCTATTTGGGAACATTTTAATAACCATTCTAAATGCTTCACGTGCAGATTCAAACTGCTTCAATTTAACATAGAGCCTACCTAATGTATAATAGGCATTTTCAAGGAACCTGCTGTCAGGATAGTCATTGACTAATTCCCTGAATTTTGGCTCTGCTTCCTCATATCTTTCTAATTCATATAAGTTGACTGCCCATAAAAATATAACCCCTTCTTTAACTTTATTAGATTTAGTTTGTGAGTAAATATCTGGACAGAGCTTTAAAGATTCTTCATATTTGCTAGCATCACCCAATTGCTTGCCAAGTTCATGATAGGCAGTGGCAATCTTAAATTTGGCTAAGGAATCAAAATCCTCGTCAATAACTTTTGTATTGGCGCCGAATTTCTTTCCTTCTTGTATTGCCAAGTTATATTTGTCTATTGCTTCTTGATACTTCTTCTCCTGATAGGCTTTTTCTGCTTCTTCATAAATGTTTTTAACGTTAACACTGCTTCCCCCGGGCATGAAGAAAGTCCCTATCAGAAACAATCCAGCCAGAATTGCTACGATCTTAAGTTTCATCCTTACACATCCCCTTCCGCTTTGGAGGCATATAAAAAGACAAAATCAGACTATAAAATAAACCCTATCTTATAGCACTTTATCTTATAGCACTTTTGATTAATATATGCTCCTTATCGGTTTACCACACCAAAATCCCAAAACCATATCAATAACACTCAAATAGGATACGCATAAAGCTTAATTTGTATAAGCAATTTGCGTAACTTTTTAAAGACTTTTCCCAAACTTGCCTCTATAATGATATTCAAATGATGATAAATAATAAGTGCAAAATAATTTATTATCAGGCAATATTCAATTTAGAAAAAGCCTTTTAATATTTAATAATATCTTTATCTGTCAATAATGGAATAAAGGGCTTTTTGCCCCCTATTCCATATTTGAGGGATTTTTAGAATCCCATTAATGCACGAACATAAGTTTCGTTACTTGTGGTCTTTGGTTTCTTTTTGCCTGTATAGAGAATTACAGGTAGTATAGTAGTCTTTTTATATCCTACTAGAATACGGATATTGAAACCTAACCATTCACCTTGGTTGATCGCTTGTAAAGCCCAAATTCTCTTTTTCTGATCTGCTTTCCATTGGATCGGGGTTTTAACATCCTCTCCCCAAGGTTTCAGGAATTTGAGCTTGTAATTTTCGTCCATATTCAGCAATCTTCTATATTGGAAACCACCGAGGATATTAAGACTTGGTGTAAACACATAGTCAAGTCTTATCAATCCGATAGTTTCACGGGTATTTTGGTTAAATCTCAGATATTCTTCACTCTGATAATCGGTTGGCGATACTTGAGTTGGGTCCAAAGGACGCTCTGCCCATTTTCTATCCCAGTCTCTTTCAAAAACCCATTTAATCATCGGAGTTAATGTCAAGTTCTCAGCAAATACTCTAATACCAGGGAGCTTACCAATAGGCAATTCGTAACTTGATTTGATGATAAATGTGTTAAATTTAACGGTTGCATCTTTATATCGCCTTGGAATCCAGTTAGCCTGATCAAAAGCCAAAACAGGGTCCATACCGTTGAAAGGATATTCTCTTGCATCTCCACTAGCTCTGAGCTGTTGGTCTTCAAGCATGAAGTCAATGGCTTCATCCACCTTAGTTGATGGGTCATCCTTACGGATTTTGTCCTCATCTTTCGGTGAATAGTGTTTTTCAAAGCTTAATAAATACTTAGTTATTAACTTGAGCCTTGGAATACCAGTATAAGTAAGCTGAAGTGTCGTAGTATTATACATGGCATCATAAAAGTCAAGTTCATCTCTGACTTCTGTTGCCTCAACTTCGCCAACACGGAGTGTAATAGCATAGTCAATTATATCATCTTTAACTCTTACCAAACGGTTCTGGAACAGCAACGTTCCAAAGTCTGGAATGTCGCGCTCATAGTTAATTTGGAAATACTTGCTATTATTTCTGCGAGCACTTGATACCTGCTTTTCATTCAACCAGCCAAGCTTCATAGTCATATTCGCTAATATATCATAACTTCCTGCTATATGATAACCTTTGACATCAGCGCCGTATTTATAATCTGGATCATAATCGTCTTCCAAATTATCAAGAACTCTGTTATTGTTAAGGTCTTCTGTTTGTTCAAATATTGGGGGATCAGCTTCAAAGATCAAGAAGTCTTCTTGATAGTCCAGAATACCGTTTAGGTCTCTGTCATCAGCTCTCGGCAAAACACCGTCGTAGTCATCACTATCTGGAAAGTCGTCGTCGTCATCATCATCTTCAACAAGCTGATAGTTTCCTGAATCAAATGGATCTGAATCAGTTGTTTCTGATGTTCTTGGGATTTTATATGTTTCATCTCTGTCGGTATTAGCGCCAAATCCAGCATAGGTAGTTGTCCAACCTGGATCTACATGGAAATAAGACTCTTCAAGGAAGAACTTTCCAAAACGTTGTTTTAGATTTATGAAATAGGCTTTATCTGTTGTGCTTTTAAAGTCTTTATCTTTCTCATATTTCCATGTGTATTGAGATTCAAATCTATGACCATCAATTTCTGAGAAAGTCCTCGCAGTTGGGTCATCGGGGTTATCGGCTTTCTTCTGAGAATAGTCTATCTTATCTTTTGAGACTGTTGGATACTGCTTATATTTTGGGTTAAGTGCATATTGTGCTTGGATATATCCAATATACGGGATAGTTCCTTCAATATCTACTCCCCAAAGAGCAGCACCTCTTGCAGCACCATATTCATATTTGATGATCTTGGCTTTCTTATTCTCATCTGGATCATTCCCTGGCGCCTCTATGACATCTCTATATGGCATATCAATAACGCCTGTTTCTGTCATAGGCCACAATCCGCCTGCATCGCCTTTGTTCTTTGAGCTATATCCCAAAACCTCAATCCAATAGTCACCTTTTACCTTCATCTCTATGACTATTGACTCTACGGTTCTTGGATCAATCTTCTCTTTTGTAAGATCAAAGACACATTGGAAAGAATCAAATCCGTTTGCTGCCCAATATTCTCCGCTCGCGTCTGCTTCTCCACCTTTGCTATATGGGTTTTCCTCTGGGATCAATGTCCTTGTGAAATCGTTTTGACCTTTTTCATACGTTTCTGTGTTAAACGTTTTGCTTTCGGGATCATAGGTCTTAACGATAAAATTCACATAAGCGACTTTCGCACCATCGGGGTCTCCACCTGTTGCAGACTTCATATAATCTTCTGGTGAGTTATCTCTAAATGTCAAAACGATTTGCTCTGGTGGGGTATTTGGGACTGTTCCTGTCCATGGATTATCTACACGTTGAGGATGTTCTTTATGAAGGTTGATATAGGTAAAACCGACCCTGAGAATGTCACCGATCATGCCCTGTCCTCTAAAACCGACTAATCTCTTGTTTTCAAGGAAGGTATCGGAATTTCTACGCCCAATTGTAGGGGCAAGCGAACCAGCAGCACCGACTTCTGCTGCATAAACTGGGTTAGATATACGAGAATTCAATATGCTAAATAGATGCTTGTTAGATTGGAATGACAAATCCCATCTGAAACCATCAAATTCTGTCTTATGCATAATATAAGACATAGGAAATAGGGTTTTGTCTTTAATTGTTAAATGGTCACCTATTGCGAATTCAGTATGTCTTCCACGATAGGTTTCTTCTGTAAGCACAGTACGGTCTAACTGACTGACATATCTAACACTGTCTAATTGACCAGTTCGACCTAATACAAGATTACCAGCGGCATCAAATTGCTTTTCCTCAATATACTGATGAACTTCGTTTCCTTCCAGCAATTCTCTACCAAATAGATCATAGAAGAAGAATGGTTCCTCTTCCAATTGGAATCGGTCAGAGAATTTATCTTCCGCCGTCAACTGCGGCAAAAGCGGTTGCGAAGGTCCCCCCGTGCCAATAGATGCACAACCGCCTAAAAATAATGATGATACCGCTAATATAACCGCAAGGGTAAAGGACCAAAAACAGGCTCGTAAAAACTTCATTGTTTAGCCTCCTTGAATAGAATTAAGGGAACGACCTCCTCTCAAAAACCGTAAACTATCTTACTTAAATCATGGTCTCAGGTTTTTGATTGCCAGACAAAACTTAATAAACCTCATAAATATTACACAATATTTAATACCACCCCGTTTGTCCTTTAATCAATAGGCATTAGCTTGTCTGGTTATCAACTCCTCAAATTCTGCTCTCTGCCAGCTCTTATGTTTTAATAAACTTAGCCTTATAAAAGGCGGAGATTTACATAAAGACAAAAGAACACGTTAACTCCACATCACCTCAAACTCTTTTCGCTAATTCAAACGACATCCGCCTATGTCTCTGATCAGCGAACCATTAAATTGTTACAACCAAATTGTTAAATGCCTAACAATGCCTTAAACAAAAAACTAATGAACGTTTTATATATTAAATAGAGAACACCTCTAATTTCTTTCTAAACATTTTTCATAAGATAGCATTTTTGTTTTATCATGTCAAGTGCTTTTTTAAAAATGGCAAAAAAATTTGATATTTTATGTAAACTTTTTAATAGTTGAAACGTTATAAAAAATTATAAGCCTATATATTACTAACTTATCAAGCTAAAAAATGTCAACAGCTAATTTTTTCAAAATAATCTATCAAAAATGCCATTGATAAGCCAACAGCTAATCCCACTATACCCGCAATTACCATAATAAACTTAATTCTAGGGCTTATAGGACGGCTTACAGGTTGAGCTAAATCTATTATTTCAATACCACCTTTTACTTTTGATATGTTCTCGCTACTTTGCAAATTTGCTATCTCTGATTCAATCTTTTTCGTCAACAAATTCTTGTAAATATCTAATTTATATCCTATTTCTCTGTTCATCTTATCAAGATTATATTGATTTTCTGGCATTTCAGAGAAGATTCTCTCTTTTTCTGCATTAAGTTGTTTGATTAACTTATCAGTAGAATCAATACTAACGGAGTATGCAAGAATATTAAGTTCAGATTCTATGATTTGTCTTGCTAATGACTCATAAGTGGGATTGCGTGACTCTGTCTTCGATGATACGTTCATTAACTCTAATCCGAGGCTTTTCATCTTATCGTTGAGTTGATCGATCTGAGATTGAATTGATTCTATTTTGGGATTTTTACTGCCAAGCCCAGATTCAGATTTGGCTTCTATAAGCTTTAAGTTTAGATCAGCTTGATCAGTTCTATATTTATTCCATAGTGCATCTTGAGATAATGTCCTTGAATATTCTATAAATTCTGGCTCTTTACTAATCCGAGATTTTAGATCAGCGAGTTTCTTTTGTTCTGCTTCAAGCCGAAACTCATTTGTCTCCTTAATTTCAATTAAATTTTTTAGCCGATTGAATATATAATCCGCATATAAAGACCATGTGATAGCATCACCTTTATTCTTCAAAAAATTCCTAATATCCTTGTCTGAATTTTCCAATTGTGATTCAACGTCTTTTACTTTTTCGTCTATAAAATTTTGCTGATGGTCGATCTCTGAGGCTGTTTTTTCCTGCCTTTGATTCTGCATAACAACTATCAACTCATTGACAATATTTGCAGCACGTTGAGACCCGCCTTCGTCTCTCCTCATCTTAACACTAACTTCAATCATCTTCGTGTCAGGAACAATCTTTGCACTTATTTTTGGGGCTAAGAATTCGGGAGATAAATCTTTATATGTATCCAAAGAGCGAACCTTCAAGTTCCGAATTACATTACTTAACAGTGAATTACTTACAAATCTCCTACATATAGTTTCCATAGAGACTTGATCAGTCCCTCGTGAAATAAGCCCCTGCATTATTCCATTTAACCCCGAAGGACTTGTCGCTTGCTGAATTTCTATCGTCGCAGTAGCTTCATATACCCTGGGCATATATAAGGCTACTATGAGTGCAGAACCGAAGATCAGAAGGAAGCTTATAATTACCACAAAATCATGTTTGCGTATAATTAAAAGGTAATCACGAAGATGGACGTCTCTTTCCACAGAATGTCCTCACATTATGGAGTAGTTACATTTCTTATAACGGCATATAATGTGCTTATTAATAAAACAACAGTATAAATGACATTCCAGTTTATATTAAAGCGACTTTCAGGAACAATAACAGTGTCACCAGCACTAACTTTTTTGTCCAAATATTTGCTTGGGTTTTTCCACAGATTAGAAGCATTAACCGTTATTTCTTGTCCAGTAGATTTTACGATTCTTATTCGTTTTAAGTCCGCCCCTGCTTTTATTCTAGCTAAAGCTAAAACCTCTGTTATCGTGATTTCACCATCTATTTTAAATTGCCCTTGATTCTCAACATTGCCTAAAACAGTTATATTACCCCTTTCATGGACAATTACACTATCACCAGGTTTCACTTTAAATTCGTCATCAGGTTCTTTTGATAGAGAAGTTCTTTCCCATAAATTTGTAACATCAACAGACTTTACGATGCCATTTGAGATTATTGATATATTTCTAAGATCTGCTGAATTTTCTAACGCCCCACCTGCAAGTGCTATTGCCTCTATAATAGTAATGTCAGATTTCACTGAATATTTACCGGGCTTATGGACATGACCTATTATATTTATTTGATCATCTTTAATGGATGATGGTATCAAAAGCACATCACCGTTTTCTAGCGTATATTTATCTTTCAGTACTTCTAAAATTGTGTTTTCTAATGGTGGGAATTTCAGGAATTCAAGATTTACTCGGATAATATTATTCTGTCCCTTTATTATAATGGCATTAGCAAGATCAGCTGTTTCTTTATAACCTCCAGCTGATGCAAGTGCTTGAATAACAGTTATAGGTTTTATGATCTTTTTTATTCCCGGTTCTATTACATCTCCTATTACATATACATCTTGACGTGATTCTTTAAGTTGAACGGTTACCTGTGCCTTATCATAATATCCAATATCTAATAGCTTGTCTTTTATTGATTGGGCAAGCTGAGCAACAGTCAATCCCTCTGCTTTAACATCACCTACAATATCATAAGTGATCATACCATCAGGGCGAACTATAACTGAGGCTGTTAGCTCTTTTTCATGCCCTACAATAGTTATGAGAAGTTGATCTCCGCATCCTATAACATATTCCTGATGACCTACCTCATTATCACCAGCAATAGCCATTGATACCAAAGAAACTAAAAATGAAATTAGCATGCAATTCGCTATTAGAATATTATATTTTAGGCGCATGTTTTATATTTTAGTGGTCAAATGGATTAGTTTTTAGGCATAATAAATAATGTCATTTTGAGCGAATAGAGAAGTCTCAACACTCTTCAAGACAATAAATTACAAGGTGATAAATCCACTTGATGCAGGAAATTTATTCAGTTTGCCATTAGTAGTTAGCGTGACTATCTATGAAGAACTATTGTTTCCAACCAGCCTCTATTTCTTCTTTGCTGTATTCGTTTTGTCTCCATTCAGTAATTCGCCATTCCATCTTTCCATTTTCATTAGCTCTATATTCAAAAATGAAAATATTATCCCCTTCGGCATAATATGCTTCATACCCTCCGGGCAAAGATGTCCCTTCGGGAACATAGAGTTGAATTTTATAGTGATTTCTGACTTCTGCTTTTGTTCTTTCCTCATTGAGAATTTTAACTTCTGGTGGTTCAGAGATTTCTATTTCAATGTTGCGATAATTTTTGAAAACCCTTATGGCACTATCCCTTTCTTCTTCCCAATTGTCAAATATCACATCGTCATCTATTCTATCATCAGTTGCCATATCAGACCAGTAGAAATAGCCTTCTTTCCAAAATGCAGACATGTATAAGTCCAAAGATTCTGTCTCGTATCCTAATTTCCATCTATTTTTAAGGACATTGCTAATTTCGGCAACTTCTGGAGGTGGTGGAGTAGTTACAGGTTCTACATCTCCACATCCAGAGAACAAAACTATACTGAAAAATATAAGAACAGGAACACTATATTGCAATTTATAGTTGATTGTTATAATGTTACGGAACAACTCTAATCACCCCTATTATAATTTGGAAGATGTTAACCTTCACTTATTATTACAGTAAAATTAAAGAAATAACTATTTTATTGTTTGAAGTCTCTGTGAATTTATATCAATAGCTGAAGATTGCATTTTAGCATTATATATATGAGCGTCAATATAGGAATCTATGGCACTATAAACCCATATACCTACTGCGGTATAAAGAAAAAATTGACTTAGTTTATAGTAATCATTTGCCTTGTCATAATAATAAGGAGATTGACTAGAACCCGAATAAACCAGTTCTTTATATTGTTTATAATAACTGCGATATTCTGCATCGGTTCTAATCCCTAAACCGCCCAAGGCACTTACCGATAGGAAAACTAACACACCCTGAAACTTGTTGTGAGTATAAAACTGTCCCCAACCGGGTATAGCAGACCTCGCAATTGCACCAATTGGTGAGATAAGTTTGATTTCTACATCACCAACAGAACCTATAACCGAGACCGCTGATAAGGATAAAATCAGGTAGGTAATTATTATAATTATCACAAAGGTTGATATTCTCAACTTGACACTCTCACTGAGATAAAATATCCAGTCTATAATATTATTAGCCTGTATCAAATAATATCAGAAAAAAAGATTGCTGTCAAGAGTAAGTAATTAATAACCAGTATCTAATTTTCTGTGTGCTTCTGTGGCTAATTATATTAGCAAATTATAGGAATTTCCAAAGTATCGCTGCCGACCATGATCATATCATTATTATCTACTGTGATGTCACCAGAGACCAACTTGTTAATCTCCATTCCACCGCCAACAACCTTTATTGTTATAACCTTTCCGTAATTAGTCTTACGTTGTTTGATTATGCCCCATGCCCCTTCAACAGAGAAGAAGCATTGAAAATCATCTTTGCATATCACAGGATTAAAATATATAGTTTTCTCTGGTGCAGAATAACGAAATCCCGATAACGCCAATAGATATGAGTAATTTGACATTGATCTTGCATAATGGCTTCCACATTCAAACTCGTTGTATGGATTTCGCTTATATCCGTCATGGCGGTCTCGGATAGCTTTGCATACAGAAAGCCCTTCTCTCAAAAATCCCTCATATATTAAATGCGCTCCGACCTGATATTCAAAGCCGATCATACACTCAAAGGCATAAGTTACGCTTCTCTTTGGACGACCACCCTTGGGCCATGTGCAGATAAGTAAACCTTTGTCATCGTTTATTGCATAAACCCTATGCGGATTATGATGATTATAGAAGTTGTCTCTGAAATTATATCTAAATACACTTGCAATCGCACTTTTGACATGATCAGGATCATAAATATCCCCTAAACCATACATTCTCGCATGCCATTGTCCCAAGACCTGATCAATTATGCAACCTTGACCGTATTGATATGGGATCTCAGCACCATCAGGCACTCGTTGATAATAGTATTCGCCGTTGAAAAGCATCTCATCGCTTAACCTCTTGCCTGACTCAAAGACCTTGCGATATTCATCAGCAGATTCATTATCGCCAAGATAACGTGCCATTTCCTCGCCTGCCCTTAGTGCTGATAGATACATGCTTCCGCAAACAGTTTCAGGTCCATGATATTCTATGTCAAGCGTGTTATGATGAATTCCCTCTAAAAGTCCGTCTTTATCTTTGTCCCAATCTACCCAAGCGTATTCAAGGGCTTTTTTGACAGAAGTCCACATTTTCTTTAACCATTCGTCATCGCCAGATAACTGCCATTCACGATATACCCGAAGGACATTTCCCATCTGACCATCAGCAGCGGCGTGGAAACCATGTCCCGCTTTTGTCCCGGGCGGTAATTCTGTGCGAAATTGCATGTGTCCGTCTGATTCTCTGAGATTGACTGCAAAATCCATCTCCCTCATATCTCGCTCAAGTTTTGGAAAAAGATATGCGATAGTCTGTGCATAAGACCAAACATGCGTGCATGTGCCTTCACAGCAACCATGATTTACATGACAGCCTTCCCAACCGTATAAAGTCCCATCTGTCAGACGAGTTACAGTAGGAGTCCTGAGTATTGACATTTGACTTGATATTGCATCTAAGACATAAGTCGGCAATGTTGACGAAAAGAATGTATCAGCGAATTTCCTTGTCTGTCCCTCTAACCTAGGCATATTTTCTAATACATATTCCGCAACAGACTTGGCACTCTCCCATTTAGTCCCCTGATATGTTTTCCAAACATGCCTTTCGCCCCAATATTTTTCAAAATTAGGCATTAACCATGCAAGCACAAAAGTTTTTGTCACACTTTCACCCGGGGCAAGCTCCGCCTTTATGCCAAGATGTGCAACATAAGCTTGACCTTCGGGACTGATAACGCTTTCTTTCGGTCCCGTAAATTCACCAGTAGTGCCGAATTCGTCCATCAGACTTTCCGTCGCCCTAAACCAATGTGTTTCTGCAAAATTAAGCTGATAAGTGATGTCATCATTTGGCGTCAATAATGCCATTGTGCCAAAGCGAGGCGAATCCTGATCGTGACGATGTGTAGTCATCACTATTCCCCGATGGCTACCCTCATCAATCCAATAACTTTCGCTTTTTCCAAATTCTGGAAAGCCAAGTATATTCTGAAGCCCAAGTGCAACGGTCGTTTTGACTTTTTTCTCTGTAATATTGGTTAAAGTTATGTCAAAGATAGCGACAGGCAAAGAGGAATCTTCATCATTAAGCGGAATAAATGGACTCCACGCCTCCGTTGATACTTTGATCGGCAAGGATTCATTGGCAAAATCTAATCTGCAAAATGGAAAATATCCTGTAAATGAACATTCTGACATCCTCAAAAAGCCTGAACCAAACTCACGTGGAGGTCCAAATCCGAAACCTTTGAACATCTGCGCTCCATGTGAGTATCCTTGATATGGTGGTTGCAAGCGTCCTTCTAATACTCTGAAATTTGGCTCTTCATTCTCCGACTGTGCAAAAAGCATAAAGAAAGTATAATCTGGGCGATAGCCTTTGTTTGGACGATTGAATATCTCCCAATCAATTAGCTGTCCACTTCCAGAAACGGAGATACAGCCTGTTCCAATACCTCCCAAAGGGAAAGCGATCTCGTTAAGATATTTCCCTGTTAGAGTTTTCGGAAAATCAAAATCAAATAGCTCATGATCTGTGTATGGGATGTTCCGCCCTGCATAACGTTCTTGCCGATCAAATACTTTCATTAAATTCATCTCCTTATTTATGGAACAATACCTAACCTTTTAGCCTTAAAATCTTTATCGCTATATCTTCTATAAAAACTGGCGAAGTTAATTCAATCTCGCCTCCGTTATGGTTGATGGTTTGCAGATTTTCTGTCTTGCCTGTTTTAGTATTTATCCATTCAAGTTTATAAAGACCTTTTGGTAGGTCAATCTTAATTTTGGCAACTGTCTCAGGATAAACTGTATCCTTGCTTTCTGCAAAACGCAGATATATCGCATAAGCCTTGCCGATCTCTGTTAAGACACGGCCTTTAACATAAGAAGGTTCAATTTCCTTGATTACAGAATTGTTCGGACTCATCTTGATAAAATCAAAGCTATGAATAAAATCTTTCAGTATTTTAAGTTGACCTCTAAGCGTTTTACCACCTCCGCCGGGCTGTTTTGGGGGCAGTTCAAATGTGCCGTCTTCATGACCTACTGTGAATGAATAGTCTAAGTTGCTATATATCCCACCACCAGCTATGATAAAATCCCATGCTTCTGTCCGATATGGAAAATCCGCTGTCCCTCTAAAACCTGTTTCATCATCTGCAATTACTTTATTTAAGCCATAATTTATGCCGACAGTATCAGGAGGTGCTGCGTAATGGAAGTTGAATATGGAGACAAGAGGATTTGGATTTTCAATTTTTGCTGATCCATTGGCGATATTTTGTGCTATAAGATGCTTCTGAGGAAAGCTCTTCTCTGCATCGGATATGACTGATGCGATATGATTTTGCCATTCTATTGTAACTCCGCCGAAATATGGTTCATTGCATATCTCATAGTAAATATTGTCAAAATCCTTTAATTCAGAGACTATTTTACGGACCATTGCATCATGGACAGCTACCATATCAGCATTTTTCATAGTCAAAGCATCTGTTCTTGGCAAGTCCCCTATACTATTGATATTGTTCTTGATATTGATCGGGCTTAGATCCCATTGATCGTCACCATAATAAGGGCAAAACAGGACTACTTCAACAACAATATCTCGCTTATTTGCGTTAGAGATAAAATCTTTTAGACGCTTAAAGTATTCATTATCCCATTTTGTCAGATCAAACTTATTTCCACCATTGGCATAACCGAGGACATCGCTTCTAACCCATGGACATATAAAACGATTGCTTGCAGGTGCAAGTGTATTTTTTACGATGTTAAAGGATTTATCTGATTCAACATATACTCCGGAGAATGTCCGAGTTAAATTTAGCTCACAAGCCTTTAATTCGTCAAGGTATTTGATGTAATCAAAGTCAAGGTTCAGCACAGCACCATAATGTTCTCCTGAGGTTATGAGTATAGTTGGTTTTCCACGAAAGTTAAGGTAATGTGAATTATCAGGATTAAGCGACAAAAATTTGCTTTTTTCCATTTTTTTAGCCTCCGGTTGAAACTTATCATTGAATTCAGGCATAGAAAAAAATACACTGATAAAGACGATCATAATAAGGATAATCACGCTTTTATATTCTTTGTTTTGTCCCATTTTACCACTCCGAAATAAAAGCTGAAAGGTTATTTGTTCATAGTATAACATAAGAATAACATAAGGACTTTGACAGATCAAGATCCTGTAATTTGGAAAGGGAGTAAACTTATGTTTGTGACAAATAGTCTAAATAGATATGAAATAATTACAGATAATACATCAAGATTCAAGAAAAATAATTAAAAAACTTAACTCTGCTGATTGGATGCAATAGAATTAGCAGTTGAGCAAACAATTGATGAATTCATGATTTACGGTTTACGTAGTGGTCTCATTGATGAATTATCAGAGACCTTTCCTGACCCAAGAAAGGAGGAGATTTCAACAAAGCTAATACTATCTGGTAGTATAGCTGGGCATTTCCAGGATATGTATGCTTTAAGTCAATCCTCTTATGCTCTGATTCACCCTCAGTTTTTTTACACATCGTAAAAATATACCCGACAATTCCAAGAGCTATATGAAACCAATAAATACTCATTGGATAAAGCAAAACGTCATTCCTGCGGAAGCAGGAATCCATTCCTTTGTTACAACTTCTCTGGATTCCCGCTTGCGCGGGAATGACAAATGTGAAGCATTTTAATTTTAACGAATATAAAAGAAAGTCCTTACAAAGATATGCTATTTTTTGTTTATCTTTCAAGAGTTTCTTACATATTTATCATTTAAACATATATCATTTTTATATCCTTTAAAAACTGAGGGTGAATCAGAGCAAAAAATAGCTTGACTTAAATTTCTATATATATTAGAATAATACCTTAAATTTACTTTTTAAGAAAAAATTTTAGTAAATCTTAATATAAATTTGGAGGCTTTTAAGAGATACAATGAAAAGACTTGCTGTCCTAGATAATGAAAAATGTATCGGATGCCAAAGCTGTATGTTTGCATGTGCCAGAAGAACTGGTCAAGGTGGTTTGGCAGAAAGCCGAATAGGTATAAGATCGGAAGGTGGCATTGAACATGGCTTTGTTGTCATCGTTTGTAGGGCTTGTGAACAACCACAATGCAGTAAAGTCTGTCCAACAGATGCACTTGTTCCCAAGAAAACAGGTGGCGTTGCCTATAATCCTGATAAATGTATAGGCTGTCAGTTATGTGTCAAGGCGTGTCCCATAGGTGCTGTCTTTTGGGATGCAGAAATAAAGAAACCTATGATCTGTATTGCTTGTGGATATTGTGTAAAATACTGCCCTTGCAGTGTTATTGCCATTGAAAATATTCCCGAAGAAGAGCTTTCGGAGGTATAAACAAGATGTTAGAAAATGACACTTTATCACGTATACTTTATGTTGATCTGACAAAGCGTAGGATATGGAACGAAGATCGTCCTGAAATTTTTGAGGATACCATCGGAGGAGCAGGTGCAGGGATAAAGCTTTTGCAAGAAGAATGCCCAGAAGGGGCTGATCCGCTTGGTCCTGAAAATCCTATTATACTCACAGTAGGTCCTTTGACAGGTCTTTTCCCGATGGCGTCAAAAACTGTGGCGATGTTCAAATCTCCGCATACAGGAAATTTAGGCGAAAGCCATTCCGGCGGAAGAAGCGCAACCTCAATAAGGCTTTCTGGGTATGGTGCGGTTGTTATAAGGGGCGTCAGTGAATCTCCTGTATTTATCTCAGTTCATAACAACCAAGCATATATCAGAGATGCTTCTGCTTTATGGGGTATGCATAGTTCATACACAGTTGGCAGAATTATAAGAGACTACGAGCCAGACGCAGGCATAAGGACAATTATCCGTATAGGCATCGCTGGCGAACGTATGATCTCTTATGCAAGTGTCTCTATGGAAACATACAGACATTTTGGAAGGCTCGGACTTGGCGCAGTTTTCGGAAGCAAAAAACTTAAAGCTCTTGTCTTTGCTGGAAAACATTCTGTGCCAGTATCAAATAGAAAGCAATATCTCAAAGTGTATGATAGTATATATCAAGCTACATTAGACAAAGCTACAAAGAAATATCGCGAACTTGGGACGTCAGAGAATGTCCTTCCTCTCAATGAATTAGGCAGTTTGCCGACACGAAATTTGAAACAATCCAGATTTGAAAGCGCCCATAGGATCTCAGGCGAAAAATTCGCAGAAGATTATCTTGGACGTAGGGTCGCCTGTGCACACTGTCCAGTCGGTTGCATACATCTCGCAGCATTAAGACAGCCATATAAAGATGAACCTTATTTCTATAAAACATCAATGATCCCTTATGACTATGAACCGATATATGCCCTTGGATCGATGCTTGGCATGCCAGATATACCCGATCTGTTAAAGCTATTAGAAATAGTTGAAACTTATGGTTTGGATTGCATGAGCACGGGAGTTATACTTGCTTGGGCAACAGAAGCTTATGAGAAAGGCTTAATTTCTGAAAGAGAAACTGATGGTGTCAAGTTATCTTGGGGCGATTATAGATGCTACATCAGAGCAGTTGAAAATATCATTGATCAGCCAAATGATTTCTATAAAGCCCTTGCCAAAGGCGTTGAATATGCGTCTGACATTTATGGCGGTAAGGAGTTTGCACTTTCCTATGGTGGAAATGAAATGCCTGGCTACCATACAGGACCCGCAGCACATATAGGCTTTTTTACAGGAGCAAGGCATAGCCATCTTGACAATGCTGGTTACTCCGTTGACCAAAAGACTCTTATAAAAGAAAAAGTTTCACCTCAGGAACTTGCCAGACTGTTAATCAAAGAAGAACAATGGCGACAGATATTATCAAGCCTCGTTGTATGCTATTTTGCCAGAGGAATATATACACCAGAGATTGTCCTTGACGCATTGAGATTATCTGGTTTTGAGATGTCCCAAGATGAACTAAATCAGATCGGCGCCAAGACGTTATTTGAGAAAAATAAATTTAAATTCCGCGAGGGATTTAAACCAGAACAAATGCGAATACCTCGTAGGATTTTGGAGACTGTTTCACCTGTCGGGTATTTGGACGAGGAATATATAAAAGAAACGATAAAATACTATATGGAAGCTGTTATGTTAGAACCTGAACCAGCGATCCCAAATCCTGTTTAATAAAGATTAATTGTTAATAGCTGTCTCAATGCGAACTGACAATATGATCTACTTTTATGAGGGCTTGCTATGGCTAAGATTCTTGCTATATTATGTAGTGGCAGGAAAAAAGGATACACCGCAGGCTTATTGTCTGAGGCTATTAATGGAGCAAAAGAGGTCTCAAACAGTATTGAGGTTGATTTATTACAACTTCACGATTATAAGTTTAGCCCATGCACCAGTTGTTTTCATTGCATAAGAGATGCCGACCATAATTGTATCCTTGATGATGACTTTGGAAAAAATGGGAAAGGCAAGCTATTCCAAAAGGTTGAAAACGCAAATGGATGGATAATCGCCGATCCAGTTTATATGTGGGGACCATCGTCACAATGTCATCTGTTTTTTGAAAGATGCTATCCTTTTGTTTGGAGCGGTAAATTAGAAGGGATGCCGATGGTCTCAATATCTTGCGCGACAAATCAAGGCATGCACAGGTTGGCTTATGCAGAGATTTGCAAATGGGCTTTTGCTATCAGTTTAAGATATATAGATGGCTTGGCGGTTCATGCGTCATATTATCAAGACGCCCTCAAAGAAGCTAAACACTTAGGCAGAAAATTGGCAGAATTCGCTTTATCAGATGAGAAAGACGGTAGAAAAAAGTTCGCAAATGATGAGGAAAAATACATATACTACATGGATAAACCTTGGAACGCCTTTATTCCCTATATGGATAATCTATCTCATGGCAGTTTCGGCTGGCAATTATCCATGATGGAAACCGCCTTGAGACGCGGAATTTTCAAACGTGAAGATGCAGTTGATCTGCTAAAGAAATCTGTTGAGGAATTCAAAGAAGCGGTTAAATATTATAACCTAAATGATTATCAAAACGCTACAAAATATTTAGTAAGAGCAAGTTCGTATTGGACTCATGCGACATGGAAAGAGTTTTTAGAAGAACAAGCGATCAAATCTGCCCCGCCAAGCGTCTATCGTCCATTGCCAAAAGATGAAAAATAATCAAACTATGTATTTCTGATCCTTTAATTCCAAGTTTTGCAGAGGTGCATGTAAAATGATGGAAGAGTCATTTTCTACCAAAATATTCGGTGCCACAATTGAATTTGGAGTTGGCATTGTCAAAAACCTTCCCTATTATATAGAAAAATTCAATGTCCAAAACTTATTGTTAGTCACTGACGAAGGCATAATAAAGGCAGGCATAATAGACAAACTATCAGATATTCTTAAATCAGCAAATATCAAATATGCTATTTTCAGTGAGGTTCAGCCTAACCCAATTGATAGGAATGTGATAAAGGGATTAGAGTTTTATAAGTCCAATAACTGCGATGCAATTTTAGCAGTCGGTGGTGGAAGCCCGATGGATGTAGGTAAAGCTATTAGAGCAGTTTTAGCTAATAACAGTGATATAAAAAATTGTTATGTCCCTGCCAATATTTCAGGAGATAAACCAATATTGATAGCAGTTCCAACAACTTCTGGGACAGGCTCGGAAGTATCAACTGGAAGCATAATAACCGATACTGCTATAAATCGTAAACGGATCATTCGTCATATCCCGCCATCATTAGCAGTTATTGACCCTGAGCTTACGATAGGTGTCCCGCCATTTTTGACCTCTGCGACTGGGATTGACGCACTTAGCCATAATATTGAAGCTTATGTTTCAACAAGATATAACCCATTAGCTGATGCGATTGCAATAAAAGGGATACAGCTTATCGCAAAAAATCTTAGACAAGCAGTCAAAAACGGATCAGATATTGACGCAAGAAAAAATATGTCTTTAGCCTCTATGATGGGTGCATTGGCTTTTAATAAGGGACTTGGCGCGTCACATTCTCTATCACATCAGCTTTCAACAGATGCTAATGTCCATCATGGTGTCGCTAATGCTATTATGTTGCCCTATGTTATGAGATTCAACTTGGAATTTGCTATTGAAAAATACGCTGACATCGCTTATGCTATGGGAGTAGAGACTTATGGCATGTCAACTATTCAATCAGCGAAGGCATCAATACGAGCTGTTTATGATCTATGCAGGGATATTGGCTTGCCTGACAGTCTTTCTGCGGTTAATGTGAATTCCGATATGATTAAAGTTATGGCAAAAAAAGCTATGGAAGACCATTGCCATCTATCAAATCCGCGTGTCTGCTGTGAAGATGATATGCTTTTGCTTTATAAATTCGCTCTTGAAGGAGAAAAGATAAAATGAAGTCAGCTATTTGCAAAGAACCGAATAAGATTGTTATAGAAGAGGTTGATCCGCCAGAGATTGACGATGACGAGGTGCTTATTAAGGTGTGTTCCGCTGGCATATCTGGTCTTGATGTGTTGGCATATAGGGGGTTACATCCTGCTATATATTATCCAATAACTTTGGGACATGAAGTTTCAGGCGAGATCGTCGCCACAGGAAAGAATGTTGATAATTTTTCCGTCGGTGATAAGGTCATTGTAGAGCCTTTAATGCCGTGTAAAAAGTGTCAATCGTGCTTATCAGGCAACCATAGTCTTTGCCAAAATCTTAAAATGATGGGATATAATGCTGAAGGGGCATTTTCAGAGTATATATCCGCGAATGCTTCTCTTGTCTATCTTAAAGGTGATAACCTTTCCTATGAAGAGGCATGTTTGATTGAACCTTTGTCAATATCAATACACGCATTAAGAAAAACTGGCGTTGGCATCGGTGATGTGATCGTTATAATAGGTGCTGGCTCAACTGGATTGCTAACATTACAAACCGCCAAGCGATCGGGTGCTTCGGTTATTGTGATGGACAAGTTTATAGAAAGGCTTCATCTTTCCGCAGACTTTGAGGCAGATTATACAGTCAATCCTTCCACAAACGAAGCAAATGAACTTGTAATGGCTATAACAAAGGGTGCAGGATCGGCTTATGTTTTTGAATGCACAGGCGAACCTGAATATCTGGAAAAAGCCTTTGATTTTGTCTGCCCAGGAGGAACTGTTGTAATGCTTGAACCTTTGGGAAATAGACCTGTCCAACTACCACTAACAAAAATAACTATGAATGGCATAAGAGTTATGGGATTTACAACGTATTTTGGGGATATTTCTATCGCTATTGATCTGTTCAATTCTTCCGCAATTAACTTGAATTCAATTATCAGCCACAAATTCAGATTTTCAGAAATAAACAAGGCTTTTGATAAGTTAACACAAGGAGAGGAAGATATAACCAAAGCTATTATAATGATGTGATAATTCTGAGATTAAGAATAAGGGAAATATAATAGAAATTGATTCTAATAAATAATTTCTGCTTTACTTTTTAACTGATCCCATAGCTCTTCTATTTTTAATTTTTTTGTCCAGTGTTCTATATAATCTATATCTAATTTTCCGAATTGCAATTCAAAAATTCTAAGTGCATCAGTGAACTGCTTCTCACTTCCACCCGATAGTTTTGCCCAATATAATTTTGCCAAAATCGTATCTTCGGGTGTAGAGAAATTCATTTTAACGCCAGATATTTCCTCAATATATCTCCTTGAAAAGCGAGTTTGATCATAGGGTTCATCAGTTAGTATCCAAAAATCAACCTTACTTCCATCTTTTATGTCTAATAAATTGAAAACTCCTTTGTTTTTTATAGCATCTAAAATAGAGTCTTTACTCAAATAAAAATCAGTATCGGGAAATGCTAACAATAACTCATCCACAGGAAACTTCTCAACAGCGACAATTATATCAATATCATGGGTAGATCGCGGTTCTCCTTGAAGGCTTGATGCAATAGAACCTGTTATCATATATTTTATTCCAATCTTATCAAGAATTTGTATTACTTTTTTTAATAGTTCCTGTTGTGACATTTGCTAAGTCGCTCCAAAAACAGTTTTCTGAATTCTTTTTCATCTAAATCGGGAAATCTCTTGCGTAATCCTTGCTCAAAAAGCTGTTTTGTGAAATCAGAAAGCTCAAATGCTTTCATTAATCGTTGTTCTGGCGACATCTGCCTTAATATTCGTATATATTCTCTGTGGTCTTGACGATTTTTCAAATCCATATTATCACCTTTTTAGTCTTTATTTTTTATCAATAATAACATAAAATTTATATTGTAACAAGCTACAGTTTTTTATCTGATTCAAGCAAAGGAGTTGATGCTATGTCAATTGAGGAAATAATAATTGATGATCATAATGTAAAGGAGTTTGTAGAACAAAAAACAGCGGAAATCTCCGTAATAGTAGGAGATGGCATCGCCATAAATGCCCTATCTGGTGGCGTGGATTCATCTACCGTCACTATGTTAGGGCATAAAGCTTTGGGAGAAAGACTTAAAACATACTTCATTCAAAACGGATTAATGAGAAAAGACGAACCTCAAAAGGTCTTGTCAATATTTAAGGAATTAGGAGTTAATGTGGAGATCATTGATGCCCAAGATGAGTTTTTTGACGCATTAAAAGGCATAACAGACCCTGAGGAGAAAAGAGAGGCGATCACGCAGACATTTTATAAAAAGGTTTTCGGCAAATTAGTTCAAGAAAGCGGAGCAAAATTTTTGCTACAAGGAACAATCCTTACTGATGTAGATGAAACAGTCGCAGGCATTAAGAGACAACATAACGTTTTTGAGCAGCTCGGGATTGACCCTCAAAAGGCTTTTGGATATAGAATTATAGAACCGCTTGTGCAGTTACGAAAGGACAGTGTCAGAAAAGTCGGGAAATATTTAGGCTTGCCTGCATCAATATTTGATAGAATACCATTTCCAGGTCCTGCCCTTGCAGCAAGAGTAATCGGCGAAGTAACACCAGAGAAAATAGAGATCGTCAGACAAGCGACGCATATTGTTGAGACAGAATTGGCGCACGTTCCCGCATTTCAATATTTAGCAATATTACATCAGGATAAAGTGACTGGTGTAAGAGATGGCAAGAGAGATTTTGGAATGCAAATTGAGATAAGATGTTGGGACAGCATTGACGCAAGAATAGCAGAGCCAACAAGATTGCCCTATCATACACTTGATAAACTTGCTAATAGAATTGTCAATGAAATTCCCGGTGTTGTTAGCGTAACCTATAATATAACCCCTAAACCACCATCAACAATAGAGGCTATATAATGAATAAACCAAACTTTATCTTTATATTGATAGACGATATGGGATGGAAGGACTTAGCTTGCTGTGGCAGTCCTTTTTATGAGACACCAAACCTTGATCGCTTGGCACAAGAGGGCGTCAGGTTCACAAATGCTTGTGCCTCATGCCCAGTATGTTCTCCGACACGTGCAAGCATAATGACAGGCAAGTATCCAGCAAGGCTCGGACTGACTAACTATATCGGCGGAAATGCGAGAGGAAAGTTGATAGATGCACCTTACATTCATTATTTGCCTTTGGAGGAGATAACTATTGCTGACGCATTGAAAGAAGCAGGTTATAACACTTATCACGTTGGGAAATGGCATCTCGGAGATGAACCATATTATCCAGAAAATCATGGCTTTGACGTCAACATCGCTGGGTGTCATTGGGGCGCTCCAAGAACATATTTTAGCCCTTATAATATTCCAAATTTCCCAAACGGTCCTGATGGTGAATATTTGACAGACAGATTGACTGATGAGGCTATCAAACTGATCAAAAATAATGGTGATAGACCTTTCTTTATGTATCTATCGCATTACGCAGTCCACATACCGATACAAACTCCTGAAAAATATGTTAAGAAATATCAAGAGAAAGCAAAAAATCTCGGATTGGATAAACTAAAAACCTTTGAGGAAGGCGACTTTTTCCCCTGTGAACATAAGAAAGACAAGCGAATCGTAAGGCGACTTTTACAGTCTGATCCTGCTTATGCTGGAATGATAGAAAACCTTGACGAAAATATCGGCAGATTGATTAACACTATTGAGGAATTAGGTCTTTCAGACAACACAGTTATATTTTTCACCTCTGACAATGGCGGGCTATCTACCGCCGAAGGATCGCCAACATGTAACCTGCCATTAAGCGAGGGCAAGGGCTGGATGTATGAGGGAGGAACTCGTGAACCATTGATAATAAAATATCCAAATGTCATAAAAGCTGGGAGTGTCTGTGATGTGCCAATAACAAGCACGGACTTTTACCCTACTATACTTGAAATGGCAGGATTAGACCCTATGCCTGATCAGCATTGCGACGGAGTCAGTTTTTTCAGTCTATTTAACGGTAAGACTACGCTTGATAGAGAAGCGATCTTTTGGCATTACCCGCATTATGGCAATCAAGGAGGGACTCCCGGTGCATCTGTGCGTTGCGGAGATTACAAGCTAATAGAATTTTTTGAAGATGGAAGGTTAGAATTGTATAATCTTCGCGATGATGAGGGCGAAAAAAATAATCTCTGCGAAGAGAAACGAAATTTAACAAAGGAGCTTAAAGAGATGTTAGACAACTGGAAAGCTAATGTCGGGGCGAAAATCCCTGAACGCAATCCAGATTATAAGTATTAACTTGGAGGATATACGAATATGAAACGAAGATCAATTATTATTGGCATGATAGCTATTTTTCTATTTTCTGTTTCTGTGACTTATGCAAAGGTTGATCCAAAGACCATAGTCGGAATATGGCTACTTGATGAAGGTAGCGGAACTGTTATGAAAGACTCATCACCGAACAGAAATAATGGCAAAGTTGTCGGCGCTCAGTGGGTCAAGGGAAAATTTGGCAGTGCGTTGGAATTTGATGGCACTAATCATGCTGAAATCCCCGCGTCAGCGACTACGGACAAATACGTTGATGGCTTTACGTATCTTTTATGGGTTATGCCGACAGGGACGCCACCTAATGCTAATACAAGGATAATTGAGAGAGACTGGCACAATCCAACTATACAGATCGGTCCCACTGATTTCTATGGGAGCATTATGATAGCAGGCGATCAAGCTGCGAGCAACATCAGAGGCGGAACATGGACGAAAGGAGAATGGGCTTTTGTCGCTTTGAGTTGGGACGGATCCACGCTTAGATTATATGTGAACGATAAAATGGTCCAAGAGAAAAAGTTAGGGAAGCCCGATTTCTCAAAGAATCATGAATCTGGGGCTATATGGCTTGCACAATGGAAGGCTGGGGCGGATTGGAGTTTTAAGGGTGTTATTGATGATGTCGGCGTATTTAGCGCCGCATTAAGCGATATGGATATTAAAACAATAATGTCAAACGGACTTGATAAAACGATAGTCAGTGCAAGTGTCTCTCCCAGTGACGAAAAACTAACATCAACATGGGGACAGATCAAAAGCAGATGATACTATTTTTTGATTTAATTAAGTCATTTTGAGCAAACAGAGAAATCTCATAATTATTGGAGATTCTTCACTTTGTTCAAAATGACACCATTAATGATGTATTTCAATTAAAATACCAACTTTATCTATTGTTTTATTACGGCAACATCATTTCCGCTAAGTGTCAATGAGTTTCCAGATGCTTTCCCTGTGATTAAATTAATGCCCTGAGGTGTGCTTTTTAATGTAACATCATTATCGCTATGATTAATAAAAAACCATAGCTTTTTTTCGTCATTCTGTCGTAAAACAACTTCTATTTCCGACGGTGCGTCTTCCCATAGAGGCTTTATTTTTGCATCATCTATCCATATTGACAAAAGATTTTTCAATACTGCATCTGTTAGATAAGTGCCGACATAATATACCTTGCCAGAGCCTATCTGATTGCATGTTATAGCAGGCGATCCGTTTATATGTCTTCCTCGCCATACTGCGACTGTCTGAGCCATTTTTGGATTCAGCACTTCATACCAAAACTGAATAGGAAATTCATAGCTATCAGTTTTAATATAGAGTGGACGATTTCCAAGATCGTTGCATCTGCTATATTCCGATATGGACATTCCGCATAATTCCCGTAAAATTCCGGGCGGAGTTTCTGGTATGACATTGTTATTTCGGTCTTTCGTTCCACTTCTAGCGCCGATAACGAGTATTCCACCATTTTTGACAAATCGTTCTAAGTTAGAAAGCCACGTTTTGTCAATGATAGTCCAATGTGGGATAAAGTAGAGACGTAAATCTGAAAGATCATCAGAAGGATGAACACAGCCAACCGCTAATCCCTTGTCAAAACAATGTCTATGGATTATCTCTGCTATGCTATCAGGCGAAGGCAGACCCATTGAAAGCGTTGAGTGAGCGTCGCGGTTATCAAAATCAGCAGAGGCGATGCCAATATCAATTTTAACGGTTGTGCCGAGGATTTCCTTACCTATACAAGAAAGCTCTTTGCCGATCTGCACAACTTCATAATATCGCCGTTTAGGCACATTGTCATGATCTAATATTCCGCACCAATACTCCTCTGCGCCAAACCTACAAGTTCGCCATCTGAAATATAAAAGGCTATCAGCACCACGGGCTATTGAAGTATAAGTCATTCGTCTCATCTCGCCGGGTTCGGGGTTATCATGGAAATAGTCTCCCTGTCCGCCAGGACCGCTTTGTTGCTCAGGGATAATAAAGTTGCCAGACCACGCCCTTGCCCTATCCAAATTAAACGCATGAGCGAAACGCCGATATGAAGAATCATAGCAAAATAACGGATATGAATCAAATCCGAGCATATCCAAATCCTGTGTAAAAAGCCCCCTATAATCTATATGTGAAAATAGTCCATTATGGAAGATAAACCATTTTGGATTGATTTTTCTTAATATTTCTATCTGTTCGTGTTGGAATATGGTCACTATATACGAAATAAATCGGTAATAATCTAATTGATGAGCAGGATTATTATATGTAGGTTTATGAGGACGCGGAGTTGATATTTCGTCAAATGATCTATAAGTTTGAGACCAGAATTCTGTTCCCCATGATAAGTTGAGGTTATCAATATTTCCGTATTTCATCTTTAGAAAATCTCTAAAAGCCTCTTGACAGCTTTGACAATGGCACTCTGAAAAATGGCAGTTGAATTCGTTATCTGTCTGCCAGCCGACGACATTTTGATTGTCTGCGAAGTGTTCTGCCATTGCCTCGGTGATTTTACGGGAATAATGCCTAAATAACGGGTTGGCATGACAGCAATGTTGTCGTGAGCCATGACTCATAGATACACCATCAGCATTAACACGAAGGATATTCGGGTATTTCATGGTGAGCCATCTTGGCGGAGTAGCTGTCGGTGTGCAGAGAATTGCAGAGATGCCCTCTTTTCCAAGCTTTTCAATCGCCTTATCAAATAAACTGAAATCATATTTATTTTCCTGAGGTTCCATTCTCGCCCATGCGAATTCAGCCATACGAACGATATTCATACCTGCTTCTCGCATTAATCGTGGGTCGTCTTTTGCTGTGTTTTCGTCCCAATGCTCAGGATAATATGCACAGCCAAACCAAAATTTTTCAAAGCTTGCAGGACGCTTATAAGATAAGTTTTTACGACCTAATGGTGATATAGACATATTAGCCTCCTTCATCAAGGAAATTTTCATCCTTCGTTATCAATTTTAAGTCATAATATCAGACTGAATCTTATCAGTCAACAAAAAAGATATTGAAGTTCGGACATGAGTTCAGACAATTTATTATTCAATTGGATTATATGGGAAAATCCCTCTAAATCTCCCTTTCCAAAGGGAGACTTTAATGATCTTTTCTAAAGGGAATACTGCTGTCATTCCTGCCCCGGCTTTCGCTAAGGTAAACTGCAACAGGAATCCATTCTCGGCGATTATCCGATTAATTTTTCAAACTCAGTGAAAGGGGAATAATAGGTATACGCATTAAGTTAAAGATTTTTAACCCCGAAGGGGTGATATATTTATAGAAAACACATAAATAAAAAATCTTTTAGCTCTGTCAGGAGCGACATATTTACCCCTCATAGAAAAGTGAGATTTAGAAGGATTTCCCTAGATAATTTAATTAGATAATAAATTGTCCGAACTCATGTCCGATCTTCAGATAAAACCAATTGACATCAGTATTGGAATAATATATCATTTATTATCTACTAAAAAATTTAAGCATAATTGAAAAAATATGAATATTAATAATAAAAATTCATTCTTTTATGTAGTTTCTGACTATTAGAAAGAGGGATTTTTGGAGTTTTCAATGATTGTAGGACATAAATATAAATCTTTAGTTGCAATTGCGTCATCAAGCGACGCTGAATTAGGGAATTTGCGAGTCCCATTATATGCTGGTGTAAGCTATGAGCATGTGGACGCCATTGTTACACGAGCATTAGAATTGGACACATCACCAGGGAGATTAAAAAATATTATAAAAGAAACCGATTGGGTTGTTATTAAGCCTAACATAGTGACCAGTAGAAGTAACCCTAATTGCTCATATTGGTATAATGGTATAGAACACCCTGGACAAGTAACCGATCTAAGAGTCATCAAAAGCCTTATAGGCTATCTTATAAAAAATTGTCGTCCAAAACGTATTACCATAGCAGAAGGAGGGGCTGAATGGCGAAAAAACGGAGAGTTAGGAACTAACCCTAACCAAACCGAAGACGGTTGGACGGTAACTTGGCCCGAATTTGATAACCTTTCATATATCCGCATCGTAGAAGAATATGACAAACAATATCCCGGATTAGTTGACATCGTTGATCTAAACTATGATAATATCCGTTTTGAACCTGTCCCTGATCCGAAAAATAGCGGAATCCATGCTTTACAAAGGATAGGGCAATCTGTTCGTCCTGTTGAATTATTCGGCAGAGAAGCTTATATCCCTGATACAGGCACGTTACGCACAGGTTATCACATACCAGAGACAATACTTAAATGTGATAAGATAATTTCCGTCCCTGCGATGAAAACGCATACATGCGGGACAACTTTGGTGATGAAAAATTATGTCGGCATACTTCCTAATCACCCATCAGGCGTTGTCAGAAAGGGCGATATTCATCAAGGCGATATGCAAAAAGGCTTTATTGATCTTTTCTCATATCATCCTGCTGATTATAGCCTTATTGAAGGTTTTTGGTCAACTGAGGGAAATGGACCTCAATGGGGCGATAATATTAGACATAACGTCGTCATAGCTTCCTCTGACCCAGTTGCAGCAGATACCGTCGGATCAGCAGTGATGGGATTTAATCCGATGGATATAGAGTATCTCTATTATGCAAAACAGAAAGGCTTTGGCACAAATAACTTAGATGAGATAGAGATCGTTGGCAATCCAATAGAGAACGTAAGGCGAAAATTTAACAGGGCTTATGGAAGAAGAGGCGTCGGTTTTGCTACGATGGGAAATAGAACTTGGCTTGTTAAAAGAGAAGATGATGAAAATCGGTATATCTTTAAAAGCGAAGAACGATATATTGACCTTGCCAGATTTTTTGGAAAAACAGAAGTTGAATCAGCAACTGCATCAGTGGAAGTCTTCTCAAAATATGCACAAAAAGGCAAATTATGGGCATCTGCTGACGGCAAAATGATAATAGAATTGAATGGCGAAAGGGTATTGACAAAAGAGACAGAAAATGGTCATCGGTTTGCAGAATACAAGATTGACATTGCACTAAAAGAAGGGAGCAATCTCCTATCTGTCCATTTGAAAAAATGTGAGAAAGGCTTCGGCTTTACCGCTTTATTATGCAACGATGAAGGCGATGGACTTTATAACATTGAATATCGTATAAAAACCTAATTACCACCATGAACCTGACATACATGGCATTGTCGGAAAAAGCGATTCAAGCATATCTCTGATCCGTTCGTTAAATCTCGGTTTTGTGGTTATCAAATTTTGGCGATACCATTCCCAAATATTGCCATCAGACGAAACAAGAGCGGTTATTATTCTATCATCTGCGGAAAAGATCAGATCGGCTTTTGGCGATGCAGAATCTTCAACATTGATAACCCCATCTTTATCAAAGATGACCGTCGCTTTAAGCCGATCGCCGTTTATCGCAAAACTCCCTTGCCATCCCGCATGGGCGCTTCTTTGAATTCTCAAAGTCAATAATTCCGATATTTCCCTAAGAAAAACAGGCAAACTCGCGATCCTGAACATTCCGACCCATTCATGCCTTCTCATACTTGCGTCTAAATCATATCCCATAGAATAAAGTATATTTTTGAGATATGGCGCGGAGTGATAGAACATAACTCTGGTCTTTCCTTCTGATAAAGCGTATTTGTGAATGTCCGCGAGCAATGCCTTTGATGCGTTCTTTTTATCTTGCAGGTTATTATCAATATGGAAAAACTCAATTTCAGCGGTCGGATCATAAGGATAAGTATTTACAATCGCATAGCCAATCAGTTTTCCATCTTTTTCAATGACCTTTGTACGTTCATCAAATTGGTTTTCTGGGGGTGACTCCGTCGGACCGACATTTGTAAGACAATATTGCTCCCTGAGTTTTAGGACTTCGTCCTTGTCAGAATCTTTATAATCTCTCGCCAATATGCCAAGAACATGATAATCTGCATCAGAACTATCTAAGTATTTTTCAAACCGAGTCTGTGGTCTGCGGTCAAAAAATCCCGTTTGGCAATACAATCTATGTGCGACAAGCCTTTTCCCTGTGCTGACGATTGTGCATGAATGCCCCATCTCAAAAATTTGATCGCAGGCTTTCTTTAAGGCAATTGCCCCTAATCCCATAGCTCTATACTCAGGCTCTCTTATGCCGAAGCTTGCTATACTGGCACATTTAGCAGAGATGTTGTCGCCGAGATGGAAAGATAAGTTTGTCCTTACGTCAACGTGTGCGGTTTCTTCGCCTTTGAACATCGGGCTAAGGCGAAATCCTCTTTGTGTGTCCAAAATTCTTATCTCCACAATCGGGTTGCCTTGTTCATCTTTCAGATTGAAAGGTGAAAATCGCTCTGATCTCTTGTCTCCTATTTTTTCAAGGGCATTTCCTGCTGATATTTGGAATAATAAATCTTGACTTGGTAAAATCTCAACCAGTGTTTCTATGCCTCGTTTGTCGCCTTCTGATGTCAATGCAAGGGCAGAATATGCTTTAACTGATTGATCCTTGGACTTTAATAACTTTACTAAGGTTTCATTCCCTCTTTTATCGCCTGATGATGTGATCGCAACACCTGCGAGATATTTTAGACGATCATCATCAGATTCTAATAATTGAATTAATTGACTATGGCTTATCAATTGATTATGGATATGTGAAACCTCTGGCTGTTCGTATCTGATACTTGGTATTGGATTACCATCGGGATCAGTGACCCTGAAATAAAATCCAAAGGGATTTCTGCTTTTGCTTGCCAATTTTAATAGAACGACATTTTTCCCTTTGACAAGCTGTGCTGGAAAAATATCTTGATCAGGCGAGCATGTCCTAACTGTGTCTGTGCCGAATACAAACTTATTATTGACCCAAACTTTTATGCCATTTACGCTTCCGATCCTAAATTGGACGTCCATATCTTCTGGACAATTGACGTAAGTCAACAGATAGGATATACATCTCAAATTGATATTATTCCAACCGTATTCAATGCCTGTCCGCTCAAAACTATCAAAATAAGCATAAGCGAGATCAGTATATATATCAAACCTTCTATCGTCCCATAAATCTTCGCCGAATTTGCCCCATTTGACTATCCTACCTTTGCCTGCATAAAATTTATCAAGATTTATCTCTATCTCTGGCGGATATACAGTATCAAAGCCGATATTATCAGTGTTATCAAATGGGCTGATGATTATCCAATCATTTTGAATAGAAAATCCCGCCTTTCTGATCTGTGGAACTGCCCTTTTATTGAACTTTCTTAAAAGCTGAGTATCTCTTAGAAACAATAGCCTGTTAGTTGTCCTGAGCAGGTCACCCATAGTCTCCAATGAGCGATTGTCACCACATAAAGCGAGTGCTTCCAATGCGATTGCAGAGAAAATGTCGTTTTCTGGTAATGCAAAGTCTGCAATCGTTTCAGAATCATTATTATTACAGGCTTTTACAAACTTTAACTGATCATCAATTGCATTAGGTTCATGTTTATAATCAAAAATCCTTAACTCTAACTCCGATGTATTCTGTCCATTTGACCACTTTGAAGTGGCAACAATGATCTGATCATCAAATATAATGCCTTTAGACGGACGAGTATCCTCACCCGGATTAGTTTGCCATAATATCAAATCCTTTAATTCAAGCGTTTTTCCATCTCTGATAGCGATTTCGCCGATAATATTAGCATCTGATTGATCCATGCCTGTCATTGATGTCCCGCCAAATGTTATGATCTCTTGATCGCCATCAAAATCAATGTCAGCAGATTGTATATCCCATATCCAAGAATGCCTAAATGTCCTCCATTTAGCCTCATTTATAAGATTTAGCTTATGATCATATACTGCTATTTGATTAGTAGCTTCTTGCAGTTTCCCCTCAATTATTCCACTGCCGATGATGATCTCAGGCTTTCCATCTCCGTTAATATCATTTATAGTCATGCAGGTTGCAGACATACCTTTGTTGTTTAGATGTTCACATAGATATTTTACTTTAAGGTCATAACTGAAAATACGCAGTTCAGAATATCTTTTCCCATCGTAATTGATGTTTACAAGTGCTATTAGCTCATACTCTCCATCGCAGTCAATATCGCTTACAGAAAGATGATGTCCCCATCTTATTAAAAAGCCGTTTTGTGGAATCCATTCAATAGAGTTTTTCAAAATCATTTCATTAGAATAAACTCTCAATTGTGCATATCCCGGGCTTTGATCTTTTCTCTCAGCTATTGATAAAATGACGATCTCTGTATTTTTATCATTATCAATGTCGCCGACATAGATTGATTTAGCAGTGGCATATAAATCTTCTGGCGATTCCAATGGGAATTGAGATATAAGCTCTAACCCGCGTTTATATTTATATATCTTGATTATCGGATTTCTATCTCTTCCTGATACGATGATCTCATTTTGTAAATCACCGTTTACATCTGCAATGGCAACATCCATCACATCGCCATTCCAAGCATCTTTTGACAAAAATTTGAGTTCCTGATCGTATATAAGGACTTCCGCAACCTCATTATCGGCAGAAGTTTTGTTTCCTATTAATACAACTTCATCTTTTTTATCATCATCAATATCTGCAACGAGAATTTTTTCATAAGCTATCGTTTCAAAATCTATCGGATATTTAGCTATTTTCTTTGGACGAAATGAGTTGGTCTTGGAATTTGTCATTAATTTACTCTCCCAATGTTATTTGATCAAAACGCCAGATAGGACAGGGTCTCCGACAACTTGACATTTTAAGGTAGGATTTTGTCTAAAACCGAAGGAATGAGCCATCTTTACCACTTCTTGACTGATAAACGGATAAATCTCGGCTATTAATGTCACAATGCCATCTTCGTTAAAATCCGCTTTGCCGTATATTCCTTGAAGCAAACTATATGTGAATATCCCATGATTTAAGGTCGGAATCTCATAAGATACCTGATCAGGAAGGCTTGCGGATATTATCACACGACCGCTTCCAGAAAAATCATCATATACGTCAGTTCCAACTTTTGCGTATGGAGACGATATAGATTTTATTGTCTCTTGTCCTGTTGTTGTGCCTCCGCTATAACAGCAATCTATGAGAAAGATCATCTGGTTTGACCCTATCCTCTGCAACATACTTGAAAGATTGGAGTTTTGGATCGCTGTTGAAAACAGATTATTAGGGTCTGCGTCATAGGGTATTATGTATTTGCTGTTTCCATCAGGCTCTTCGCCAGTAGGGTCTGGCTCTATCCCACCGTGTCCTGAATAGAATATAAGCACCATATCGTTAGGATTAGCTTGGCTTGGTAACCATTCACCCAAAGCCTTTGTTATACCTTCCCTGGTCGCTTGATCGTTAAGCAAGAGTTTAACATTTTCAACGGGAAATCCTCCACCTTTTGGATCGGTTATTATCTCATAAATGCTTTTAGCGTCAACTCCAGCGACATTAAGGTTCTCAATATTTGGGTTTTTATATTTGTCTATACCGATTATAACCGCAAATTTTCGCCTTTCATAAGACTGTGAAGCTGTTGGAGTATATGTCACAGGGATATTTACTTTAACCTCTTGATCGGTCTCTGTCGTAACTGCAACCTCTATTTCGTTATATCCGGGAGTTAGGAATATCTCTTTATTTATCGGCAGTGATTGTTCGTTTTCTTTTTCTGGATTTCGCTTGATCTTCATTCCTCTAAATGGCATTGGCTCTTTGCCATTTACAGTTATTTTTACCTGATCTTTTAAGGGAACAGAGCTTATGACTTCTCCTGCGACAAGGATTTTAGATTCTCTAACGTTTTGATTTGGCAAAGGTGAACTGATTTTGATCTCAACAGGTGGTTTATTCTCTTTTCTTGATGGATCACAGATCACTTTTAGGGTTTTCTCAGCAGTATTTTTATTCTGGTCTATCGCTAAAATAGATATTGTATTTTCGCCAACTTTCAAGGGTATTTGGCGGTTAAAGTAGGTAGCATTATTATCTGATGTTAGATGTATGTTGCTATCCAAAGCCAAAGATGAATTATTGACCTTCAATCTTATCTCTACTGGATTTTGATCACTTTTAACACAACCGCTTAATCTTACCGTTATTTCATCTGTAATAGCTTGGTCAATAGGTTTATCAATGACCAATTGAGGAGGCTCACTTTCTATTGGATATGGATTAAGTTTTATCTTGCCGAGAGCTAAGTCTGTTGACCATACCTTTATAACTTTCTTAGGAAAATCTTTTAGTAGTTCAGTTGCAATTTTTTCGCTTGCCTTTCTTTTTCCAGTTTGCTCGTTTAGCGTCAATTCTGCCCCCTTAAAATTGCCAGCAGAAAGCACTTGACCATCTTGACACCTGATCGCTTTTAATGAGGCTTCATTCTGCCAAGAGACCATCTTCCCAAGACGATTATCCTCTAATTTTGTCCATGTGCATTCGCCTGTTATGACTATTTCTCCGCCGAGTTTCATAGCAGTTTTAATGAGCCCGTCAATGTCACCTGAATCAAGATATGGTCTGAGTTCGTTCTCTTTTCCAGAGATCACACGAAATCCCAAACTGACAAACCCCTTTTCAATGGCGGTTGATAGGAATCTTTGATCTTCCGATAAAATTACAAAAATCCTTGGTTTATTGCGGAATGACGACATATCAGCAACGTCAAGCATATAATCTACTATCTTTTGTGGAATTACTTGGACATCTAAAATGATCCTGAAAGCATCGTTGAACATGTTTTCATCGTTTATCTCATATCCAGCTATATAATCATTTACTTTTGATTCTATGGTTGGCAAAAATCTTTCACTTTCTGATCTGCTAATATTGACAATCTCATAAACTTCTGATCTGACAGCTTTTTGTAGGGCATTTTGTATAGCTTTTTCTCTTGCAAATTCTATATTTTTGCCATCAATTTTGCTTCCACCTTCTGATCGTATTATTATGACATTATCTTGCGTTATAGCTAATCCAATGCTATTGCTTAAAATGAACATAATCATAACAAGAAAAGCAAATATATTTATCATTACTATTCCCCTTTATCCAAAATTCAATGACTGGTAATATGTAGCGAGTAATTAGAAAGCTTGCTAAAATTTGTCAAATGTTGCCCGCTACTATAATTATATAACGCAAAATAGCATTTTTAGCTTATTCCGTCAATAGAAAAATCTGTTGAAAAACTATTGAAAGATAAACAAAAAAATGGCATACTTTTATGAACATTAAGAACGCTTTAAATAGGGAGCATACTATAGGAAAGAATTAGTTAAAGATTAAAATTAATCCTAATAGTATGATATGAAAAATTCTATTAGTGTAAATTATTTGGAGGTGAAATGAGAAAAAAAGATTCTGATTGGGGAAAAGACCTTATAATACTCGTAATTGCCATATTTTTTCTTGGTTTCGGATTTGAAGGCACATATATGGCAATCTATACAAACTTTATAACAGATGATATTGGCGTAAAACCTACCGAATTGGGCATTATTGAGTCAATAAGAGAAACTCCGGGCTTTCTTTCTGCATTTTTAGCTGCATTGACTATGCAAATACCAAGTCCAATACTTGGTGGAATAGTTTTAATAGTGATGTCCATCGGTATAGGGGCTTTCTCACAGATACATACTGTCAATGCAGTCATATTTTGGGCTGTATTTTGGAGCATCGGTTTTCATTGTTGGTCTCCGTTACAACCTGCGATGGTTCTCAGTCTAACCAAAGAAGAAGGCAAGGCAAAAAGGCTTGGTCAAGTGACGAGGATCAGAGGAATCTCTGCTTTGCTTGGTATGGGGTTAGTTGCACTTATTGGAAAATCCAGTGAGGTTCTCAGACCGATGTTTCTCACTGCTGGAATTGCAATTGCTATAAGTGGAGTATTAGTTTTCTTCGTATCACGAAAAACTGATCCAAGCATAAAAATGCCAAGATTGACAATGAAAAAGAAGTATAGGTTCTATTATGCACTTACGTTCCTAGAAGGTTGTCGTAAGCAGATATTTATCACGTTTGCGATTTACGTTTTAGTCAAAGTTTTTGGAACGCCAGTAAATAGAATAGCTACACTTATGATCATAAACGGCACAATAACATTAATATTCGCTCCAATTATCGGTCGCCTTGTTGATAGAATAGGAGAAAGACCATCTTTATCAATATCTAATGCCTCTTTGATTTTAGTTTTTATTGGATATGCCTTAGTCAAAAATATCAATATGTTGTATGTCCTCTATTGTATGGACAGTTTTCTGTATATGTTTGTCGTCGCACAGACTACCTATCTTAACAAGATCGCACTGCCAGGAGATGTCAGACCTGCTCTATCTATGGGAGTGACAATGAATCATATAGCAGCGGTAATTGTCCCTCTCGTCGGTGGATTAATATGGAATGTTCTTGACAGATACGATGTTATATTTTATGGAGGATCAGTTGTTGCCTTGGTATCCTTTATCGTATCCCAATTTCTCTGGTCAGATAAGGATTATAAATAATAACGCTATTTGGTTACTAACATCTTTTTTGTTGCAGTAAAATTATCTGCTTGGATAGTGTAAAAATAAACGCCACTGCTGACTTTTTGACCGTTTTCATCTCTGCCATCCCAATAGACAGAATTTTCTCTATCCTTGTAAATACCTGCTT
>Ga0078972_1003575_pt1 | contig 46018 bp, 35 predicted proteins | sample YelNatPaOPGAMG01_FD_67568 | JGI IMG/M metagenome (GOLD analysis project Ga0078972, IMG submission 67568) | Hot spring thermophilic microbial communities from Obsidian Pool, Yellowstone National Park, USA - OP-RAMG-01 (SPADES assembly) (version 2) | ecosystem: Environmental > Aquatic > Thermal...
CGCCGCACCGAATGTGACGCACAGGCCCACCACCAGCTCCCTTCTTAGCTACGTGCCTCCACGCAACCAGGGACAAACGCGCGGAGACGCGGTGCTCTGCCAAGGCTGCGCGCTGCCAAGCGCATGTACGGATGCAGATTTCCTAATGTAACTCCATCTATGTTTTGAGAGCCACGCTGCCCACCCTTTACCGCCACGGCAAACACACGTTCCACTCGACCCTGTGCCTTCTACCGGTACAAACCGATAATCCCCACGGTACGTATCACACGCCCATGCTTACCCGAACCGCCATACCGCCGTGGTATTGCCCAATCCATATCCTGGCTGCAGATTTCAGCCTGGTGTCCCTTCGCGCCTGGGATCTTAAGTCTGGGGACCAGGTGGTATTGCACGTGTGCCGCCGGAGCGCAGGAGCGGGCCCGGAAGAGATCGGTGGCGTCGCCGAGGTGTTTCGCCGAATGGCGCGCCTTGATATCCCTGGACTGGCCCCAATAACGGAAGCCGGCATTTATGACGGCTGCCCCTTCGCATCCCGCAAGTTCATTCCGGGCGATTCCCTTCATGAGCGGCTGCTTCACCGCCCTGCCCTCACCCAATCGGAGGCGTCCCGGATCTATCAAGCAATTTCGGCTGCGCTTGCGGGCTTGGCGGCACACTCCTTAGGCCATGGGTCCCTCACCAGCCAAAACGTGATCCTGGCATGCACCGGCGATGTCTTGGTGACGGACGCCATGATCCGCTTTGCCGCCACACGCTTTCATCTTGCGGGCAGCGGGTGCAGGCTAGATCTGCCGCCGAGCATGGATCTAGACCGCTCAGCACTCGCGCACGTGCAGGCGGAATTGGCCTTGGCGTCCATGCGATGGCCCCTCGTTCTAGAGGAACCTGCCTCCGAGGAAGTCCATCTTACTCACCTCTTTCAGTTGGTGTGGCGCCCGGCGGCGGTGATCGGCCTGTGCGCCAGCCTGGGCACGGTGAGCGGCCTCGCAACGCCAGAGCCGCCCATGGCAGCACACATTCCGGCCCCACTCCCGGCGGCCCTACAAGTCCAGCCGACGCCGCCAGATGCCGCAACCGTCGGCCTCCGGCATCAGGCTCAGATCCGAGGATTGGAGGCAGCCACCGTTCCGGAAATTGCGGACTTTCTGGACTTGAGCAATCGCCAGCGGGAGGACGTGGAACGGATTCTACAAACCTGTCGCGACCAAGTCGCGACGCTGGTGGAAACGGCAGCCGAAACGGATGGACACGTACCGCAACGCCTGATGGCCGCAGTGAGGGATCGAGCCGAGGCGCGCTTCTTAGCGATACTAAACTCCGCTCAGAAGGCTCGCTGGCACTCACTACGTCAGCTTCCGGTTAGCCAGGCGCCTACCGAAGATAGGGATGCGCTGTAATGGCTTACTCGCATAGATTTAACAGACCCAATACGCCGCCGGATCCGCCGGCATCGAGGAGAGGGCCCATGAAGAAAGAACCTGCAACGTTGATCGCAGATTTTCCGAAGGCTGTGCGCGGCTATTTGCCCTCCGCAGTAGATGAGTTCGTAGCGCATATGGGGGCGCGCCTTTCGGCGCTTCAGGCAGAAGTGGACCGGCAAACCGCACGTGCCGACACACTTCAATCCGAAGTTGAGGCGCTGAAGGCGGAGCTCGCGAAGTTCAAAGAGAAGGAGCAGCTCCTCACGAGCGCTGTGCTCAGCGCCGAACACACCCGGCAGATTGCCCGCACCGAGGCGGATGCCATCCGGAAGGCCGCGGATGACGCATCCAAGCAGATGTACGCCGAAGCTCGGGCTGCAAAGGAGGACGCCGCGCAAAAAGCGCAGCAGATCCTTGCCGAAGCTCAGAACCAGGCCGCAGCCGTCAAAGCGCAAGCCCAAGAGGCCGCGAATGCACTCCTGGAACAGGCGCGGGCCAACGCAAGCGCCGTGGAGGCACAGGCATCCCAGCGCGCAGAAGAGATCGTTGCGGAAGCCAAACAGCGTGCCGAAGAAGCCACCGCGCGCTTGGCGCATGACACCGGCCAGATGGAGATGGCCCTGCGGACCCTTCGCATGGAATATGCAGACACCATCGAATACGTGCGGGCAGCGCTTCAAGCCCAGTTGGACGCACTCCCCTCACCAGATGAGGTAGCACGTGGAGGCGCCCGCAAGCCTATGCCGAAAGCCGCTTAGTCCGCATCCACAGGTCCCTCCACGTTTGCGGCGTCATTGTCTGGCGAGAGACCAGCAGGAGCTCAGCACGGCCGCTCCGCGCAATCGGCCGGGGGTCCCACGCGTCCTACAGGAAAACCTAGCGTTCTGATGTTCCTGCCGGATGCTACGTACGGCATGGATTGGCTGGATCCCGGAGCATGCACCAGCCTGCGCGTACACGCGGTTTGCACCGGTTGCCGTACAGGGTTCGCGTTCTAAATGGGGTAGAATAAACATGCACGGCCGGTACCTATGTTCCGGCTTTACCACTTGCCTTTCGCATAGCAGTTAGGCAAGTTCTAGAGACGGGAGGTCCGGCCCATTGTTTTGCCTGCGTCCCAACGCCCTATGGGTGTTCCTGTTGATGTCGCCACTCCTTTGGTATCTCAGGATCGCACCCGATAGCCCTCCTCGAGTCCGGCCTTCAGCATCCACACAAACGTCCGTCTATGGCGGCGACCGGCATTTGGACCGGGGAGAGCGCATTGCACGGGCAGCTTTGGCGTACCGCGGTGGCCGTTATGCGTTCGGCGGGAGGGGTCCGCGCGCATTCGATTGCTCGGGCCTCACGCAAGCGATCTGCCTGCAGCTTGGGGTCGTCCTTCAGCGCACGGCTGCCGAACAGTTCACGCACGGCGTCCCCGTTCCTTTTGAACGCCTCGCACCCGGAGATCTCGTTTTCTTTCGCAACACGTACAAACAGGGCATCTCCCACGTAGGCATTTACGTTGGGGACGGGCGCTTTGTCCACGCAGCCAACCGAAAAGAAGGCATCATCGTGTCATCACTGTACGAGCCCTACTACGCGCACCGATTGGCCGGAGCACGAAGGATGGTGCCACCTCCCGGCGGCAAGCGCAAATGAAGCCCGATGCCCGTGTTACGGCCCCGTCAAAAGCTGGTTTCTTCCAATGCTGCGTCGGCGCGGTACACCAGCACATCCGTTAGCCGCGGAGACGTGCCTAAGTAATCGGCCAGCAGAAATCGTACGTCAGGATGCCGATCCATGGCTGCGCGAAGAAGGCCCGGCAGATCCTCGGCCACGTGGGCGCCCAGATGGAGGAAATAGGGCACAACCACGATCTCCTGGCATCCTGCCTCTACACATTGGCGGATTGCCTTGGGGATGTCCGGATCGTTGCATTCCAGATAGCCGATCGTTACCTCCGTGAACTCCGTTGGACGCTCGCGAATGGCGTCGGCGGCCCGGCGCACAGGTTCCAGTGCCTCTGGAACGGGGCTTCCGTGTGCCAACAAAAGAAGAGCCCGCTTCATGCCTCCCTCCCACGTGCGGAGGCCGCGGCGCTTACGGCGCAGTGACTGGTTCCGTACAACGGGCACGCCGGGAGAGCGCGGCAGAGCTCGGGGATACCTAAGTCGCGTTCCAGCCGCTGGGCCAGGGGAGCAGCGGAGCGAGCAAGTTCCAGCACCGCATCAACAATGGAAGCATGAAAGCCGATGGGGGCCGCCACACGAAACTCCACGCCCGGATGGGTCGCTCGAACTGCCTCCAGGGCCCTGGGCAGATCCTGGGTAACAAAGCGTCCCGGCACCAAAAAGTACGGGAGCACCAGAATGTGGCGCGCACCCTTTGCCACGCAGCGATCCACAGCTTCAGCGAATGTGGGCTCGCTGTAATTGAGGTACCCCGGTTCAACCGCCAAGAACCGGCCCCTCGCGGCTATGCGCGCGGCATGGGCCTCCAGGGAACAACCCGCTCCACACAGCAGCGATCCGTGAGAGAATAGGATTAGAGCCCACGCATCTTTGTTCATTGCCACCGCTATTGTACCGCGCGCACCGCGAGGGGCCGCAGGCGCGCAAAGGCATACAGCACCAACAATGCCTCCTCCACCGTAAGAGGCCGCTCCTTGGCCTCCTGCAGCCCCCAATGCACCACCTCCAGGGCGCCGGCATCGGTGTCCGTCATATCCTCTCCCGGCAGCAGCCGCTCCAGACGGCGCACCGCGTCAGAATAATCGCCTGCCAGATACCGCTCAAGCACGTGATCAAGTCGGCGGGAACGGCGCCTGCTGGCAAATCCGATTCCGGCCGCTGTATCCATGCGCGCCAAATTGCGCAGCAACTTCGCCACCGCCTCATCCCGAGCGAATTGGTCCGCAGTCAACGCGGCATACAAACCTTCCCCCAGGTGCAGCAGCGTGCCAACGGCGTGCACCGTCTGCCTACGGGATAGAGCACTTTCCGTTCCGGCCATCCGGTGCAAAAGCGGGCGGATTGCCTCCCTGGCTCCCAATTCGGCCAGTGCCACGGAGACGTGGGTAAGGATTGCCGGATCCTCATCCTGCGCCAGCACCTCCAGTAGAGTGGGCACCGCGGCCGTATCACCGAGCTTGCCCAGGGCCTGAATGGCGGCCATCCTGACGCATCGTGTGGATCCCGGCACCATCGTCTGAAGCAACGGAACGGCGCGCCTGTCGCCAATCTCCCCCAGGGCCCGCACCGCGATGGCGGCTACGTATCCCGCCTCCTCACGAGGCAGCCCCTGCAGATAATCCAGCAAGGCGTCTGCCGCCGCTTTGCTTCCGATCTGTCCCAGTGCTCGGGCCGCTGCCGCTGCTTCCACTTCACCGCCTTTGCGAAGCATCTGTGCCAGCACGGGAACCGCGCGCTCATCTCCGATGCGCCCCAGCGCCTCAGCCGCAACGTCGGCAATTCCGGTAGCGGGATCTTGAATAGCGTCGAGGAGGGCAGGCACAGCTCGTGCGTCCCCCAAATCCCCCAACGCCGCAGCCGCCCGCTCGCGCACATGCAGGCTCGCATCGCCCAGCGCCTGGATCAACTCATCTAGAGCGAGCACATTCTTCCCGCCGCCCAACGTCTCAACCGCCTTACGGCGGTCCTCCTCGGTCCGAGCGCTCTGCAACTTGCGGATTGCCAGCAGTGCTCCCATCTGGCTGCCGCTAATATGGGTAAGAGCCTCCTTCGCCGAGCTGGCACCCGGCTCCGACACCGCACGTAATGTGAGGAGTGCCATATAACGGAGCACCGAGTTAAGGGCAAACACAAGCTGGTAATTTCCGATAGGAATACCCAGCAGCCTCCAATGAACCGGTTCCAAGGCTGTAACGATGGCGCCGCCCAATACAGGGGCAAGGCCCCCGCTAATGGCCGTGACTGCCGAGATCGCACCGATGTACACGGATTTGCGCTCGGTGGGTGTGGTACCGATGATAAGGTTGAACTGTGTGAGCCCCACGCCGGCCCAGAAGAACCCGCCCAGCGCGTTGTTGATAAGAAGGAGTACAATCGTGAATTGGGGATGCTCCCGCACACTTACAACCCAGGGAAGGGGCAACATCCCTGTGCCGAACACCGAAATGGCCAGAAGGGGCTTGGAACCGAATTTGTCGCTGAGGTATCCCCAAATCGGCATGGAAGCAAGGCTCGCCAAACTAGCCACAGCTCCCAGAACCTGAAGCCAAACGTAATCGAGTTTCAGGACATCCAGCGCATACACCGTATAGAACGGAGCCGCAAAGAATTGGGCTGCGGCAAACAACATACTGAAGATCATAAGAGACCGGAAGCCCGCATCGGCAAACGGCGCCCGATAGAATGCCAGCATCCCCGCCGGATGCACCTCATCGGACCGCTGCATCCGGGGCTCCGCCTGGCGCAGCAGTAGAACGAAGCTGGCAACCCCGAAGGCGCAGGCAATCCCAAACAGCGTGCCGAAGCCGATCCACTCGGGGAACACGTGGCGCTTCGTCGCTAGGTCCAAAAACCATGCCGCCGGCAAAGACACCACCATCACGGTGATACCCGCGAGCATGTTCCGCTTCCCAAAGTAGCGCCCACGATGATCCGGGGGAACAAGGTCGCTCATCCAGGACATGAATGCAGGCACCGGGATGCTCAGGAGAACACTGGAGAGGGTAAACAAGAGCAAGAACGCCGGCATCCGCAATCCTGCAGGTACCCATACGGGAACGAGAAGGATCGGCAACCAGAGGATGCGCCCCAACAGGGACGACCACGCAGTAAAGAGCTTCCGCTCGCCGCGCTTCTCCACAATGTACGAGGATACAAGCTGCACAAGACCTGCCAGCGTGGGGATTGCCCCTAAAACCCCCATCCAAAAGTTGCTGGCACCTAACCACAATGCAAAGCCGGTCTGAAACGCCCCAGATGTTAGCGTGAAATGGACCGTAGAAGTAACAGCTTCCCAATTGGAGATGCGGAGTGCCCGCAGCACCTCAAGGCGGTTCAACTCGGGGCCCGCGACGCTCTGTTCAGGAACGGGGCCGGAGGTCTCACCGGATTGTTCGCTGTCCAAATCCATTTCCACACCACGTGCACCCCGGTGCGATCCTGGCGCTACGTCCATTGCCCGGCCAGGCACCCGGATGCCGAACTACCCATGGCCCCATCCACTGCGTTTCCATGCCACGCAACGCGGATGGCAAATTCATCCTGACGGGCTTGCACCTTGCGCACGCAGGTGCTCACAAACCGCCGGCCGCGTAGCAGATGCAAATGACCAAACGCGGCAGAGGTCCGATGTTGTGCCCTGGGGATAGCGAGGGCCGTTTCTTTGTAAGAACAGGTATTCTGAAATAGCTCTGTACAATACCCGCTTGACAGGGTTTGAGTGAGTGTAGCACACCCATCATGCAGGAGATACCGGGCTGCGTCGAGAAGTAGAAGACGATTTGCGCATGCGCTTGCTTCGTTCCCGGCAAGCGGTTGCGCACGTGATCTGCGGATGAGTTTGCACAGGTGCATTCCGTCCGTCTGGAGGTGGAGCGTTGAGGAGAATCAATAAGATCGTGCTCGTCGAGCCGCGAGCGCCCGGATACCACGTATACAGCCGCGTCAAGTTGCCTCGGCTCGGATTGCCCATGCTCTCGGCAATGCTACGTAGAGCTGGGTACACAGATATTACCATCTACTGTGAAGATCTCGCACCGATTGACTTAGACGACCTTTGCCGAGCGGACTTCGTAGGCATTTCCACAACGACCTCAACTTCTCTTGCTGCCTATCGCCTGGGGAGCCTCGTGAAGCACCGCAATCCCAAGGCCATCGTGGCAATCGGCGGCGTCCACGTGACGTTTATGCCAGATGAGCCCTTCGATGCCGAGTTTTGCCGTCGCTTCGGTATCGAAATGCCGGTATGCGACCATGTGATCCGTGGGGAAGCCGAGGCTCTTATCGTTCCCCTGATGCAGGCACTTGAAGAAGGCGAGGAAGTAGAACCCATTATCGGCTCTCGCCTGCGTGATAACTTTGCCCAAAAGATAGACGCCAGCCGCACCATCCAGGATATCAGCGATCTCCCCTTCCCCGACCTCACGTCCATTGTAGGGCACCAACGCATGCATATTGCTCCCATCGTCACATCGCGCGGATGCCCGTTCGATTGCACCTTCTGCTCCGTCATCGAAATGTTCAGCCAACGCATGCGCTACCGCCCCATTGATATAGACGACCCACGCAGCGTCATCGCCGAAATGAAGCAGATGCACGCTCAGAACATGAGCAGCGTCTTCTTTTACGACGACAACTTTAACGCAAACCGCAAGCGGACAAAAATGCTTTTAGAGAACATGCTCCGCGCGAACGTTGTGCCCCGCGCTTGGACTGCACAGGTGCGGGCCGGTGAGGTCGTTAAGGACCGCGAGCTTCTGGAGTTGATGCGGCGCACCAACTGCATGATGCTTTACCTGGGTTTCGAGTCCATCAACCCGGAGACCCTCCATGAGTTCAATAAGCGCCAAAATGTGGAGGAGATCATCGAGGCGATCCGCATCCTCAAGGAATATGGCATTCGAGCTCACGGAATGTTCGTCTTCGGCGCGGACGGTGACACCGTAGCCTCGTTGCGGGCCACGGCAGACTTCGCCGTGAAGCACGACATCAGCACGGTCCAATTCATGATCCTCACGCCGCTGCCGGGGACCCGTTATTTTGAATGGCTTCACAAAGATGGGCGCATCTTCGACTATAACTGGTCGCTCTACGATGCGCACCACACGGTGTTCTATCCCAAAAACATGACGCCCTATGAACTTCAGGTGGAAACGTTCGAGGCGATGAAGAAGGTATATCGGCTTCCGAGGGCGGCCTGGGCGGCGCTCCAGGGTAATTACCTTACGGCTTTCTTCCGGCTGTATGGTCACAACCTGATTCGCGCCCATCTTAAACGCACGCGGGATTATGTGAACACCCTCCCCAGAAGCCTTGCGCCCCAATCGCCGGCGGCAACACCGATACCCGCATAGAGGCGAGCCCATGGCCCCGGTGCCGCTAGCGCTTGGTCTCGCCGGTGTTCTATGGCCTATCCCGCGAAGCATCGCCCAAGGCTCCGTTGTGGCGCTGCGCCCACCTGTAAGGGTAGTGGCCGGCCGGGAGCTTGGCCGCCCGGCCGCAACGCTAGAACGGGAACTTCAGACCCTCTTAGGCCAATCGGTACGTAAGGTCCCGGGCCCCAATATCATCCGATTGGAACTTGCACCTCGAGCCCTTCCGCATCCGGAGGAATACAGCATCCAGCCGGGTCGGAAGGGCATCTTGTTGCGTGCTCATGACGCCCGGGGAGCATTCTGGGCCGTCCATACGCTCCTTACACTTCTGAGCACGGCGCGGCATGTGCGTGGGGGCTATCAGGTGTCTCTCCCGCGCATTCGTGACTGGCCACAGAACACCTTTCGCGCCTTCATGATCCAAGGAGCGTGGACACCGGATCCTCGCGAGCTCGAACGTGCCCTCGAACTCCAGGCCAGGCTCCATATCACCTACTTTGCGCTAGAGTTCGGGCCGCAGGTGCGCCTCAATTTCAATCCCGACATCGCGCAAGGCGGTCGTTTCTCCAAAGCACAAGCAAGGGCGATCGTCCAATATGGCCGCAACCTCGGTTTGGAGCCAATCGGATACCTCAACTTGCTAGGCCATCTGGATCGAGCGTATACGGATGCACGTTTCACAGCGCATGGCGGTATTGATATTCGTACAGACGGCGCCTATGAACATTTCGTGTTCCCCATTCTGCAGGAGATGCTGGACGTATATGGGCCGGTGGAATACTTCCACTGTGGGATGGATGAAGCCTGGGATCTGTTTTCGTGGCTCTCGGCGCAAGGGTACGACACGGCAAGCCTATTAGCGAACCATATCCGCCGTGTGGATGAGTTCCTCCGCACGCGCGGCGTGAAACTTGTGATCTGGCATGACATGCTTCTTGCTCCGGATCTCCAGCGCATCCTACACGCGCCCATTGGCCCGGCCAACGGCGGTCCTCCGCAAAGTACGGCCCAGGCCCTTGCCCAGATCCCCAAGGACGTCATCTTGGATTACTGGTTCTACGACCCGTTGCCGGCGTACCCCGTTCTGGATTACCTGCGAAAGCAGGGCTTCCAAGTATGGGCAAGCCCGTGGCAGACCCCCTTCTCGATGGTAAGGTATGCCTCCGCACGGGGAATTCCCACCATGGGTACGCTCTGGGCCGGACCTCCCGGATGTTTTTCGTCCACCACTTTCAATCCGGTTACGGCACTGTATGCCCAGGCCGCGTGGAATGTGCCTAGAGATGTAACCGGTACTAATCCGGAGCCCACTCTCGCTGCCGCCGCCCGCCGCGCCACCAATGCCGTGCTCTGGCGCCGAAGGACGCTGGTCTTCCCAGGAACGAGAGCGCTCATTCTCTCCCCTGCGGAACCCAGAAGCGTGTTGCCATACGACACCCGTATTCCCCAGCACTACGGGGTGCCTTTGGACACCCGGCATCCTGTGCGGATCGCTCCCTTGCCGGCGTCCTCGCAGGTCTGCAGTCATCCGGAACAAGCGGCATTTGTTCTGCTGCCGTCCGGCGTGCGGTTGGCCATCAACGGCGTCAACACTGCACGTGGGGAGGATCAACTCATTCTCTTTGCCCGGCCCTTGACGGCCACCGGCACCAATATCTACGGGGTGGAAGTGGCGGTATCGGCTGAAGGACAAGTGCTGGAAGTCTCCCCATACGGATCAGGAAACCACCCGATCCCACCAGGCGGATTCGTGCTCTCGGCGCACTCCGGGCCCTCCGGCCGCAACGCTGCGGCCCTCCAGACACTAAAAGTAGGCGACCAAGTTTCCGTTCTAAACGCCCATGGCGATTGGATCGGTGGCACGTCCCCAGCCCGAATGGAAGTAGCCCTCCCCGAAGGACGCGTGCTCCGCATAGACGGCGAGGATCGGCCACGAGGAGACGATGAGCTCATCCTCTATACCCCGTACGCAGGCCCCAAAACCACGGGAACCAATGCCTACGGCGTAGAGGTTGTTGTGCGGAACGACGTCGTGGCCGAGGTACATGACGCGGCCGGGAATGCGCAGATCCCGCAAGACGGATATGTTCTCTCGGCCCACGCCGGCGCAACGAGCGCTGCGGCCTCCGCACTTCGGCTCCTTCGTGCAGGCGATCATGTGCACCTGCTTCTCGAGAAAGCCGGTCACCGATATAACCTAACGGAAACCTTGGCCACCTGGCAGAGAACTTTTGCGATCGGAACGCGCTGCTCGGCCGTCTTCCTTGCAATGGAAACTGGTGGCGCCATGCCGCCCGGTACGCCTGTAGCGGTGTGGCGCGTGCGCTACGAAGACGGCACTACCGAGACGATCCCATTGCGCTATGGCATGGATGTCCTGGCAAATACGCCCGATTCCTTGCCCCAAACAACCGATGACAGTGTATGGTTGGTGGATACGCCCACGGAGCATTACCTTGTGCGGGAATGGAAAAACCCACGCCCAGGCGTGCCCGTGCGATCGCTGAACTTTGAACCGCTACCGCAATTGCTCAACACAGGCGGAAGCATCCTGGCCGTTACCGCAGCGATCCCCTAGCAACTGCTGCTATCAGAGGAGATTGCCGTGGTTCACCAATCGCATATCGCCGCAACAAGACATCATTAAACGGACCATCCCGGAGGTTCCGGATGTGTTTGCCACCCTGCTTTTGATTATGCATCTCCAAACTATGCACCCATCTCCCGAGCCTGGATCTTCCGCCGACATGGCGCCTTTCGGCATCCCCATTGAAAATGGCATTCAATGGGAGGACCCCCGCGAGCTACACCGCGTGGAAGTGACGTTCAACCGCCCTCCGGCCGATGCCAGCAGCATCCGCGTTCAATATTGGTCAAGCCGTTGGCCCGATCAACGGTTGCCCAAGGACCGGCAGCCGGGCGGGGGCGACGTAGGATGGTGGGAGCTGGGCAATTGGTACACCGGGGAATGGCGTACTGCAGATGTGATTGCAGAACAGAGGGACTCGCGCATCTTATTCACGTTCCAGCCCATAAACCGAACCGAGCGGCCGGATCTGAGGGATTTTGCGGCTACCTACCGCACGACGCACAAAATTCGCGTGGTTCCACATGAGGCAGGATTGCGCATCGAGCGGATTGCGGCGTTCACCGATAGCATCTGGCACCGGACAACAGCACGCATCGTGTGGAAGCGCTCCCCCCTCTCCGCCCCTGCGGTAGAGGCGTTTAACGGATATATCCAGTCTGTACGCTTCCACAAAGGTATTGCGTACGTGGAGTTTTTGGCCGCGCATAATCCCGATCCTAACTCCTTCGACCGAACCTTGATTACCGTGACCTGGTCGGGACATCGCTGCACATTCGATCTCCAGGACCTGAGTGTTGGGCCCTTGGTTGTGCCTGCCCTCGGAATCGCCTTTCTTGCGGGCAACGACCCACGCACCTACGCAGAGGCTGCCCGGACCTGTAGCGGTAAAACGCTTTATGACCGCGTAAAAGACCTACCGGAACAGACGTGGGCTTCGGCATGGGCCGGCATGCCCCCAAAGAAATCCTCCATCTACGTTCCCCTGGGGATGGACGGCGGCCGGCAACGCTTTCGCCAAGATGCGTCCGGCGCCATTGAATTCCGGACCAATGACGGCTATCTGTACGCGCGCCCAGGTGCCGACACTCCCCGCCTCAAATCGGAGGACGGGCCTGTGCGTATCTCCTTCGGTTTGCCGGATCGCCCGCACTCTCGGTCGTTGTTGGACCATACCTTGCCCATCGTAACTACGGAATGGGATCAGGACGGTGTACGGGTTCGCCAGGAGAGCTTCGTCACGGTGTTTCGGGAGTGGAAATCGGACGCACTTCCACCCCCACCGGACGCACCCGCCGTCTGGCTGGCGCGCTTTACCTGGACCAATACCTCTGCAGATGCGCGGCCTGTGGAACTCCCGATCCGTATGCATGCAGGAGCGCGCGAAGAGGCACTGGCCCCAAAGGGCCCATTCCTCATGGCCAATGGAGCGCCACGGATCGTGCGCTGCGGGGAAGTCCCGAATGCCGATGCCCAAAACGTGCCGTGGAACTGGACCTTGGCCCCCGGTGCGGAAATACAGATCACGATAGCCGTGCCCTATCTTGTGCCCACAGAGAACGAAGCCCGTGATCTGGCGTCGCTGAATTTCGAACACGAGAAGGAGCGCATAGCCGCATTTTGGCGGCGTCGTGAAGGCGCCTCGGCTACTCTGATTACCCCGGAACCCAATCTCAACGCCTTCTACAAAGCGCACGCCATGCATCTTTTGGTGAATTGCGAGCGGGAACCCGGATCCCATCGGCGCTTTGCCCGTGTAGGATCCTTTCACTACGGTGTCTACGGCAACGAAGCCTGTATGATGGTCGAGGATCTGGACCGCCGCGGCTATCATCAGGAGGCCCAGGAGTGCCTAGACACTTGGATCCATTACCAATCCACAGAGCCTCTCCCCGGCGACTTCAGCTCCAAAGAAGGCGTCCTATATGGCGCGGGCGGCTATGAGGCTGGAGGATACAATCAGCACCACGGCTGGATCTTGTGGTGCATCGTGGAACACTATCGCTTCACGCATGATCGCACGTGGCTACAACAGGTGGCACCCGCCCTGCTTCTGGCATCCGATTGGATTATTCGGGAGCGGCGCCGCACGCTCAACCGAACGGATATCGCAAGAGGGCTGCTTCCGGCCGGAAGCCTAGAAGACATCGGCGATTGGTGGCCCTGGCTCTCCACGAACTGCTACACCTGGCGGGGGTTGGATGCTGCTGGATGGGCCTTGGAACAACTCCATCACCCTCAGGCAAAGCGAATTCGGGCGGAAGCGCGCGCCTACAAGCGCGCAATCCTTGAATCATTCCGCCGGGCTATGGAGCGTTCGCCGGTAGTACGCCTTCGTGATGGAACCGCCGTTCCCCATATCCCTTCACAACCTTACCGCCGTGGTCGCAGTTTCGGCTGGATCTGCGAAACGCTGGAAGGCGCCATCCATCTCCTCATCGCAGGGGTTCTGCCGCCCACGGCCCCGGAAGCAGAGTGGATCCTTAAAGATTACGAAGATAACCTGTTCCTTTCCCAGCAATACGGATACACGTTGCCGGATTTCGAACGGTTTTGGTTTGGGCGAGGCGGTATGAGCATGCAGGCGTGCCTTCTTCTTGACGCGGAACCTTACCTGGCCCGCGACGATGTAAAGAACGCGCTGAGAGCGATTTTCAACGCCATCGCTGTAGGGTACTTCCCCGATGTTCAAATGCTCACGGAACACGCTCTCCCCGAAATGGGCGACTGGCGCGGAGATCACTACAAAACGTCCGACGAAGCTAACGCATGCGGTTGGCTCCGTTTCCTCTTTGTGCGAGAAGCCGGAGAAGACTTGCTGATAGGACAAGCGATTCCTACCTCCTGGCTGCAACCCGGGCAGACCTGTGGCATGCTTGATACCGCCACTTATTTTGGAGAGGTGAGTGTGACGTACGAAAGCAACGCCCGTGGCGTGTTATGCCACCTGCAGGGGCCTCGCCGGAACCCGCCACAGCGGATTCGGGTGAGGTTCCGCAACTCCAGAACTAATAGACCGCGCTCTGTGTTCGTCAACGGCGCTCCCTGGCCGCACGTTCAAGGCGACTGGGTGGACCTTCCCGGTGATGCAGGCGATGTAACCATTCGAGTGGAATATTAGCGGAGGACAATACATGTTGCCGATGGTGTTAGCAGCCGTTCTCCTCGGGCCAGGGTCGCCCGACGACGCAGCAATCTCCCTAACCGCCTCCCAGCCTGGGGGCGTGTTCCTCACGAACCAGCCCGTGATCCTCCAAATCCGCGGGGCGCATGATCCGGCATCCGTCGTGATACGGCTTAAGCCCTACGACGGCGAGGTCCGCGAACTTCCCCACGCAACCACTGCCGGCTTGCTGAACCTCGGCGTGCTTCCCCGCGGCTACTACGAGGTATCCGCAACGGAGGGTTCGGAACATGCCCGCATTCCGGTGGTGGTGGCGCCTTCCCGTGCCATAGGTGATCGAATAGCTACGGATGCCGCACTCTCTTGGCTTATCCCTCAGAACGCGTTTGACACAGGGGCGGAGCTTCTGCGCCGTGCCGGTTTTACATGGGTGCGTGAGCGCCTGAGCTGGTCCGGAGTGGAACCCGAGCGCGGTGTATACCATTGGGATCAATATGACGCATCCGCCAATGCGGAGCACGCCAGGTCCATCCACATCGTTCAAGTATTCCACGACACGCCCCCGTGGGCGCGCGCGGACCATGCCAGGAACCGCTATCCCGACGATTTGCGCGATGCTTATCGCTTCGCCCAAGAGGCAGCCAAGCATTTCAAAGGGCGGGTGGATGCATGGGAGGTGTGGAACGAAGCCGATATTGACGGCTTTTCGCCCGAAACCGGAGACGCGTACGCGGCTTTCCTTAAAGCCGTGTACCTCGGGTTGAAGGCCGGCGATCCCAACGTATTGGTGGCCCAGGTGTCCTTTGCCGGCCCTGCCCAACAGTTTGCCGCGGAATTATATCGCAATGGCACCCAGGGTTACTTCGATGTGTTCAATTACCATATCTACGCCGACCCGCTGGCCTACGAGGCACGAGCGCAGGGCCACTTCGCTTTATTGGATCGGTACCGCGTACCCGCCTGCCCGGTGTGGGTTACCGAAGCCGGTATCGCCCTCCGGGCGCAGCAAGGTTCCCTCTCACCGGAAGATCAGCGGAAGCAGGCGGAGTTCATCCCGAAGGCTTATGCCCTTTCTTTGGCAGCGGGTACGGACCGACACTTCTTCTTCGTGTTCCCGCACTATCTGGAAAATGGCATCGAATTCGGCGCTATTGGCCCTGATTTCCGTCCCTACCCGGGATATGCAGCATTGGCTACCGCCACGGATCTTCTGGGTAAAGCACGGTATCTCGGCCGAGTAAAGCTCACACCCCACCCGGAAGGGCTCCATGCATACGCCTTCGATAACGGGTCCGGCGTTACGGTGGTGGCATGGACCCAGCCCCCGGCAGCGCCAACGGACATGCCCATTCCAGATGGAGCCCGCGTGTACAACTGCGTTGGCGCGGAAGAGCAACCGGGCCCCCTTCACATCGGCTCTTCCCCGGTGTACGTGGTCTTTCCCCCCGGCGTCCGGCCATCGGTCGAGGGATCCAGCCTTTCACGCAAGACACGGCCCAGGAAGCCTGCCTACTTTGCCAGCCCCATCGTACTTCGAGTGGTTCCGCTCACCGGCATCGTTAACAAAGCTAAGGAGCGGTACGAACTGCCATCTGCTACCGGCACACGCATCCAGGTGGAGCTGTATAACTTCGGTTCTAGACCCGTCCGTGGTAGGGTCTATCTGCAGCCGCCCCGAGGGTGGAGAGTGCGACCCACCAGTGTTGCAGTTGCAGCCCAATCCATGGGACGCAGCCGTGCGTATGCAATCTTGGTGCCGCCCAGGGGCTACACGCGCGAGACGGAAGAGCTGAGGGCTCGCTTCGTACCTGATCCTGCCGTTCCATCGCCGCCTGCAGCGCCTGTGTCCCTGGCCGTGGCGACACAGTTGTCTCCCGATGTTGTAGTCTATTTCCTCCCGATGGATTACCTACTCAAACCGAACTTATGGACAGACAATATCGCCGGCATTGGGAGCATGACGCGCGAAGCCGATTCCGAGGGCAATGCGGTCTTCCGGTTTGTGTTCCACCAACCAGGTGACCGATGGGCGTATCCTACCATCACATTCAAATTCCCGATGGATTGGAGCGACGCCCAAGGTCTAGAGTTGGGCTTCTCCACGGACGTGGATGACCCCAACACTAGAATTCGTGTGATGCTTGTGGAACCCGGCGGTGCCACCTGGTACACGCAGGCTGGTTATCCCGCCACCAAGGCTTGGCAACATGTGATTATCCCCTTCGCGGAGTTGGAACCCTTGGGGATTGGCCCTGCGGATTCGAACGGCAAATTGGACCTGAACAAGATTGCCGCGTTGCGGGTGGGGTGCAACACCCAGCGCGACGAGGTTACATTGCGCATACGCCACATTGCCCTCGTCCGGTTCTGAAGAGTAAGCGGCCAGGATCCATTGTCATGAGATATGCTCGGCAATGTAGATCGCATCGGCTATAGGCCGCCGTCCGCGCGGCAACCTCATTGCCCCAAACAATGGCCACGTAATCTGCCGATGGCCACGTTTCCGATACGGTGCGTGTGGTCCGCACGGCGCCCGGATCGTCGGCGCCGAGACCCCGCGCCATGCATTCCAACCACCACACCTGGGCACCACGTACCAAAACGCTCCCTGCCCACGGATGACTGCACTCTGCTTCTGGAAAGGGTGCACACGCATGGCGGCGGAATGAGCCGACACGGAGCCGTGCAGGACCTTGTTCCGACCGTACTTCAGAAGCTCTACCAATTCTATATTTGTATATATTATCTTCAACGGTAATCATTTGGAACGCGCTACGAACTCCCACCGATCTTTTCGGCGCCAGCATCGTCTAAAAGTCGGATCCGCCGGGTCCGAAGGCACTTGCAAAGCCATCCACATAGACGGTGAGCGCGCAGGCTGCCATGCAGGTAGGGCGCGCACGCCGTCATGCCGGCACCCGGTCTATACTCGCCGTGAAGGGCGGCCTGCCCGGCGCAATGTACAAATCAAAAAGATCAAGGAGCATTCAATGACGATGCACGCAGCCGAACCGTCCCACATAACAATCCGACATCTCTCCGAAGAGGAAGCCTCCGAAATGCGCGCATTAGGTTTGCTCGATCCCTTCGGCAACACTATGGCGCCTCCGCCATCCCCCATGGACCACGGGGTGCAAACGGTGCCGCGCAAAGCAATGCACGCGCCGGACGTTCTTAATGAGGCTACGTGTTACGCCCGGCCCTCCTCATTTTCCCGCGGATTGCGCATCCCTCTCGGCTCAGTAGACCTGCTTCTTATATCGGGCACTGCCAGCGTAGACGAGGACGGTCGAACTGTTCACGTAGGAGATTTCCGAGCCCAACTTTGGCGCACGTACCGCAATATCACGCGCCTGTTGGAAAGCGAGGGCGCAACATGGCACGATGTGGTGCGCACCACTTGCTACCTTCGAGATATCGAACGCGATTACAAAGACTTCAACGAAATCCGCACTGCATTCTTCACGTGGCTAGGATTGGATCCCCTCCCGGCCAGCACCGGTATCCAGGCGCGCCTCTGCCGCGAAGACTTACTTGTAGAGATTGAAGCCATTGCCCTCATCCCCAGCACGCGCTCGTCGTAAATAGCCCTCGCCTACGCCGCCTTTCATTCAGCGCGGCCACATCCTTCGCGATGCCAACGCGGGCCCGTACAAGGCCTCCCGTACGCAATCCATCGGATGGTATGGGTGTTACCGGCGCTGAAGTGTGATGAAAATCACAGCTCTTACAGGCGCTCCGTGATGCAGGAATTTCTGAACCGGTGGCGAAGCGATACAATGGTGCACCGCAAGGCGCAGGATCGTTGTTAATTTTCTCTAATGGAGGTTGCGGAATGGAACGAAGGAATTCCGGTCACGGCTTCACGCTCATCGAACTGCTCGTCGTGATCGCGATCATCGCGATCTTGGCGGCGATCCTCTTCCCGGTGTTCGCTCAGGCCCGTGAAAAGGCGCGCGCCATTACCTGCGTGTCTAACATGAAGGAGCTCGGCCTCGCCCTCCTCATGTATCAACAGGATTATGACGATCAGTTCTGCCCGCCTCTCTGTTGGATTCCGGTGGGCAACTTCGACCCGGTAAATAGCCCCATGACGTGGGACAGGTTGATCCAGCCCTATATGAAAAACGTCGGGATTTTGGCTTGCCCCAGTGACATTTACTCACCCGAGGTCAATACATACCTGGGCAAGGTGAAGCGATCCTATACCATGCCAGGGACCTTCGGATGGTGCTGGTTCTGCGGGAATGGCGGCATCGAGAACAACTACGGATGCTGGAACAACGGAACCTTCGGCTGCGAGTTCAGCGTACCGAGTGCCGCCGCCCAGTATCCGGGAATCACGGTAATGCTGTATGAGCGGGATAATTGCAACTGGGCCAACGGCTGGTGGAACTGGTGTTCGGTAGGTGACGGCACCAACGAACTCGCTCTGAGGCACAATCACGCGTCCAATCTCGTGTACGCAGATGGGCACGTGAAGCCGGTAGTAGGCGGTCAGCCTGGCAATTGGGCCTCCAGTGGCACGTACCCCGTGTTGCCAGGGTACCGGTGTTGGCCCCATACCAATCCCCATCAGGCCTCGCGCTGGTCAGGTAACTGGCACGATATTCTCCCCGCACATGACGGCATAGACGTCACCTGCGGTGGAAACCAGGGGAATTGGCCGTAGCGTATTCGGTCACCTAAGGAGGGATGCAGCTTTGAACAAATCACTCTCCCCGGCGATCACCGCAGTGATCATCGTCATTGTGGTGGCTTTGCTCGCAGTGTGGGGCTACCGAATGATGCAGCCGGCCCCCTACACACCTTCACCTGGCGTGGCAGGCCGGCCCGCCGCACAAGTTCCTAACTATGGCACGCCTGGCCAGAGCGGTGCTCCCGCAGGTGCGCCTTCGAACACATCCCCGGTCGTTCCTCCGGCGGGGGCAACACCGGGGATGCCTCCGGGCTATTCGGGAGCCCCTAAATAACCTGCTTTATGCGATGCACCCGTCGCCCCAATCGCCTTCGCTCGGCCACCGTCCGTGATCAGCGTCTTGAAGACGTACGTAGACCGGCCGGGCGAAGGCACGCGACGCTCACGTGGTAACGCGCAGGCAAGATGATTTGGGGCGAAAGGAGGTTGCCCCGCTCACCTGTTCCGTTAAGACGCAGCAGGCGATCACCCTCCCGCAGAAAGATCCTCTAGACTCCTCATGGTACAGGAGTGGGCATGGCATATGGCCACGGCCAGAGCATCGGCCGCGTCATCGGGTTGCGGTAGGGCATCCAAGCGAAGTAAGCGCTGAACCATGTACTGAACTTGCTGCTTTGCTGCCGCTCCATAGCCCACCACAGCCTCTTTCACGGCGGCCGGAGGATACTCCACCCAGGCAATGCCATGCTGCGAAGCTGCCAGCAGCACCACCCCAATGGTGCGCCCTACACCCAAGGCCGTCGTCTCGTTGTTCCCAAAATAGAGCCTCTCCGTTACAAGGACTTGGGGTCGGTGCTTGTCGAATAGATGCACAATCTGATTGTAGATACGCACCAGACGGTCCGGCGGCGGATGATGGGCTGGAGTAGTAATGACCCCATATTCAAGGGCAACGAGCTCCTGGCCTTGCTTATGTACCACGCCAAAGCCCGTCCGGGCGATGCCCGGATCTATGCCTAGAATGACCATAACAGGCGGATCTCCCGCAGCATGCTTTCCACAAGGGACTTGGCGATCTGTGGCACGCCATTCACTTTCTGGCACCGTTTGCCCCTGGAGCAAGGACTCCATGCCCCCCAAGCAGCGCAGTCCGGCCTTTGTACCGCCCCTTCCACGGCGCGCCGGCGCAGCAGAACTCCAATCCGATTGGCCCGGTATCGTAGCCCCGTTTCCCATCGGCGTCCTATTCCAGATGAGCCGCAGGTATCCCTGCATTCCCATCCGAGCAGGCTATGGACGCGCAATCCTCAAGGGGGCACGCACGCTGCTTCCCCGGCTGCCGATTGCCGGCAACCACATCTGCGCCAACGTTGAGCGCAGAGGAGTACATACATGAAACGTTGGATGATAGGGTCCGTGTTCGCTCTGGCTTTGCTCCCGAATGCCGACGCCGCACCGAGGGCGGCGGTCTTTTGGGTTTCCCAACCCGTAGGTCCTGGTGAAACCGTTCTGGTATATGGAAGCGCCCTTGGAACAACGACACGCGTGGATCTGTGGCGCATACCGGACGGCGCCGCGCAGACCCCAGAGGTGCGCAGTGAGCCATCTGGGAGCCCCATCTCCCTCCGCCCCGCTCAAGTGGATGACCACGCCGTGAAGTTCATCGTGCCTTCCCAATGGCGCAACGGCGTCTTCCGCGCCAATCTCCTAACCGCAGCGGGTTCGGTGCGCGTGTGGATCAATCGGCCTTCCATCCTCTGGGCTCAGGGAGACGCCGGCCTGGCAAGCACCCGCGGGGGCTGGATCCGAGTCATCGGAACATCCCTCGCCCTTGCACATCCCACCATCCTGCTCACAGGCCGTCGGCAGAACGTGCACCTCAAGGCCACGCCGCTCTCCCCGTTTGCCCTTCAAGCGCGCATCCCCGTGACACTGCCTCCAGGTGCATACCGCCTATACGTTCACAATGGATGTGGAGGCGCCGCTGGATGGAGTGCCCCGGCTCCATTCACTGTGGTGCCTGCACCGCCACCATCTCGGCGCGTAATCCGCCTACATCCCAGCGAATGGCATTCCGTGGATTTGGACCGCACACAGGAGCTTCAGAACGCCCTCGACACCTTGGGCAAACAAGGCGGCGGAACTCTGCAATTGGCACGAGGGCGATACCGAGTGAGTGGCGGCCTATCGGTGCCCCCGGGAGTAACGTTGGCGGGAAGCGGAATGGCCGATACTGCCCTCTGTTGGCCGGACACGGAATCGCCGCCCGAAGCCCTCATCCGAGGCACCGGCCGATTTGTGGTGCGAGATCTTACCATGTATGCCACGAACCATCAGCACGGCATCGTGGCCGATCAAGTGGGCCCCAACGCCGGCCATGTGCAGATATTGCGTGTGCGAATGCGCCTGGATCCTTATCGCGGCCACCTTACGCCTGAGGAAGTAGACCGGCGCTTTACCGCATCCCTCAAGCTTTCCACAGGTGGCGGGGACTCCTTGCGCCTCGGCGGGCCGAATGTGGTGGTGGCATTCTGCGACATTGACGGAGGCGGTCGTTGCCTCTACCTAAGCCACGGCCAAGGGGCGTGGATCCACCACAACACATTCTATAACGGTCGCTGGGGATGGTACTGCATCAGCGGCAGTGACGGCGTAATCTTCGAGGACAATTCCATCCTCGGCGGCGACCTCATGTCCACCGGAGGAGGGCTCAACTGCCTGGATGGCTCCATGGTGTCCCAGAATGTGTATTACGCCGGCAACCACTTGGCCCGCATGTACGGGTGGGACCGCGAAGCGATGACGACGGATGCGGGCGGCGGCGCCTACTACGGCCGCGTGGAGCACGCGCACGGCAATCAATTGGCGCTTGCGGAAGATCCCCAATGGGGTGGCCGCGATTGGAAGGGAGCCGCTGTGTTCATCCTGGGCGGGCGGGGTCAGGGGCAATATCGCCAAATCCGTTCCACCCAAGGACGATCCGTTATCTTGGACGAGCCCTGGCTCGTGACGCCGGATGCCTCGTCCATCATTTCCATCACCATGCTCCAGCGCAATTACCTGTTCGTGCACAATACATTTGAAGATGCCGGCGTGGCCATTCAGATGTATGGTACCGCCGTGGGGAACATCGCCTACGGCAACACATCCTCGCGCACGGGCGGCTTCCATAACTTCGGCATGAACTACCTGGGAATTCAGCCGTCCTGGTTTGTGCAGTGGCTCAACAACCGCATTACGGAAGGCAATGTGTACGGAGGGGGCCACGACCAATCCATGCAGATGGGCGAGGCGCATCTTGGTGTTTTCGCGCTCCCTCCCGGTGTCGAGCCGCATGCCCCTGTCACCTTGTGCGGGATCATCCGCGGGAATCGGTTGGATCGAAACGCTCATCTCGCTGCCGGAGGTGCAGACCCTCCATCGTCCGGAACAACGTTCCCTTACACTCAAGAGGTCATCGTGGAGGGAAACACCGTGGCCCATGCATCCGTGGGGCTCACGGTGTCTCGCGCGACCGTCGGCGTGTTCGCCCGCAAGAACACATTCATAGATTGCGCCATACCCGTTTCTGATGAGCAGGCCGATGCCCGTCGAGCGGCTCAAATGGTTGCTCGGTTCCTCCGCGAACATGTGCCGGTGATGGTTCTGCGCATGGATCGCCTGCTCGGGAGTCACGTGCCCGATGCGACCGGCCACGGGTTCGATGCCATCGCGGTAGGAACACCGCAACTCCAAAAGAATGATGCGGGCCCATCCTGCATCGCCTTTGATGGCAAGAGCTATCTCACCATCCCCCTGGGCCGCATCCTTCGCCTCACCTCCTTCACCATCTCTCTACGCGTGAAGCCGCTCGTGACGAGGGGACGATACGGGCTCGTGGCTAAACGGATTAACGGTGTAGCTGCTCCATTCATCGTGGGGCTCACCGATGGACACCCTACATTCGAGGCAACCGATGCCGATGGGCGTTGGTCCTTCAACTTCATCTCACCGGCCACGCTTGCAGAGGGTGCATGGGCCACACTCACACTGGTCTTCCGCGCGGGCGTGGGCGCCACGATCTACGTCAACGGGAAAGAGGCAGGGAGCATCAAGAACACCGCAGACCTGATGCAAAATGAGGAGCCTCTCTGCATCGGGAGAGATGCCTGGGGTGGTGATCCCCCAAAGGCCGACACACCCGGCATCTTCAGAGGATGCCTGGCGGACGTTGTGATATGGCCCCAAGCGATGAAGCCGGAGGGTGCCGCGCCGTAACCGCCGGGCCATGGGGACCTGAAGCGCACGAGATCCCCATTAGTGCTGCGCGTCACCGGCGCTCCACCGGTAGAAGCACCACACACCGGCCATCACGAAGACGAATGTAACCGGGCCGGCCGCGGCGGGTGGCAGCCAATAATACGCTCCAATGAACAGCAAGAGCACTGTGGCGCCGAGAATCCAAATCCGTACGACGAGTTTGCCGGGATGGTGCAACCGGCTCGTATCGGGTACGCGCTCGCGGGCACGCTCGGCCAATTCCGCTCCGCATTCACGACACCAGCGGAGACCCGGCGGGTTCTCTATATTGCAAAGGGTGCACACCGTTGCGCCCGCCTGCATTTGCTCACGCCGGTGCACCCACTCATCCAGTTCCGGACGGATGCGAAACGCCAACCGGGGAAACTGCTGGAGGGTCCACTGTAGATGCTCGATCGCCTGATCAACGTCTCCTTTCCGGTACAGGGCTTCGGCCAAGGCGATACGGGCGACCGGATCCAAAGGATTGCGCTCCAAGGCAGCCGCGTATTGTTGCAGACGTTCCTCTTCGATGCGCTTCAGCTCGGCCTGATCTCTGGAGCGCCCCAAGATGGGAGTAACTACTGCCGACGCTAGGATGGCCAGGAGCGCTGCAAGGGCCACGGGCTCGGGCATTGTCACCACCACGACAATCAGCCCAAAATAGAGCCCAATAGACGCGATGGCGAGCACCGGCTCTATGGCACCTTCGATCCACCAACCAACAATGCGCACGATGGGGTAAGAAGCAGCCAGGAGGGCGAACAGGAACATGAGCACGGCGAACATCGCCTCGCCTGGCCCCCGGATGTTTTGCGGGTTGAGCATGGCACGTCATCCCCGCCCGGTGAGTGCCCTCCGCTCCTCTAACTGGGCATCACGCTTGGCAATTGCCTCGCGCTTATCGTAGAGCTTCTTACCTTTGCCCAAGCCCAGCTCCACTTTGGCGTGCCCGCGCGTAAAATACACACTCAGGGGTACCAGCGTGAGGCCTTTCTGATCCAGCGCGCCCCGCAGCCGATTGATCTCCCATCGGTGAAGCAACAGCTTCCGCTTTCTGCGTGGATCGGTATTCCACCGAGATCCCTGCTCGTATGGGGGGATATGCATGTGATAGAGCCAGGCTTCGCCGTTTTCGATGCGCCCAAAGGCATCCTGGAGGCTTCCCCGGCCGGCCCGCAGTGATTTTACTTCCGTGCCCACAAGCACCAGGCCCGCGTCGAAGGTTTCCCCGATATCGTACTCGTGCCGAGCCCGCCGATTGGTGATCACCACCCGCCGGGCATTGTCCGCTTGGGGTTGAGATTTTGTCTTGTTCGTTTTCACGATGGCATCATAGCAGATACGTGCCCTACATGCAAGGGGCGAAACTGAAGCGTCTACGGAGCCGAACGAACAACTGAATGCGGTCTATTCGCGCGCCGCCGGAAAGCTCATCTCCTCCACGTAGATATCCTGAAACGCGGGATCTTCATTCAAGGACACGTGCTCGCAGATGCGGCGGATTGAGGAATAATCCTCGTCATCTGGAGCAAACAGGGCCATCTTAGCGCCCAGGAGCGCGGTATTGCCAACCGGCTGCACCTTTTCAGGTTCAAAGTCCAAGAGGCCAATCCGCTGCGCGCTATGCCGATCCACGTAATTCCCAAAGGCACCGGCCAAGTAGATGCGCTTCACGTCATCAACAGCCACGCCCTTCCGTTGGAGCAAGATGCGCACGCCGGCAGCTATGGCTCCCTTAGCTAACTGAAGCTGCCGGATATCCGTTTGGCTCAGAGCTACATCGCCGGCAAGCGGGAGGGAATGTCCTCCGTCGGCAATCCTGCCGGTGGGACGAATGAGCCTTAACTCGAGCCCGGCAGCCACAGCATCCACCAATCCCGATCCGCAAATGCCTCGCGGCTGGGCATTACCCAACACCTGCACGTCCAACCGATGATCTGTTGCCGTCACCCTCCAAATGGCGCCTGTTGCGGCCCGCATCCCCATGGATATGCGCGCCCCCTCGAAGGCAGGCCCGGCCGCAGTGGATGCGCAGAGGATGTGCTCGCGATTTCCCAAAAGGATCTCTCCATTGGTGCCTAGATCCATGAGGACGCTCAACTCGTCGCTTTGGTGCATCCCTGTGGCCATAATGCCGGCCAGCAGATCGCTTCCAACGAATCCGCCCAGGCAGGGTAAAAAGCGTACTACGGGATCCGCCGGCAGGTTCCACCCAAGCTCAGATCCGCGGAACACCTGCATCCCATCATTCACGGGTTCGAATGGCGTGTGGGAGAGCGGCTCCAGATCAATGCCGCAGAACAGGTGGTGCATCACGGTGTTGCCCACCAGCGTAACCTTTCGCAAACGTGCTGCATCCGCCTGGGATGACGTGAAGAGCTGATGGATCAGCCGACCCACTTCGTGACGGATCAGTTCCGTAAGCCGATCGGCACCTCCCTCGGCCACAGCGTAGTTCACCCGGCTCATAACGTCGGCCCCGTACCGCGCTTGGGGATTGAGTGCCGTCTTCACACCGAGGACATAGCCCTTTTCCAGATCCAATAATTGGGCAACCACGGTGGTAGTGCCCACATCCACGGCGATACCTAATCCCTCTCCAGGTGTAAAGGCGAAGGCGGCATCATTTACAAGGATCGTGGCGTCCCACTGGCGCAGCTCAATAACAAGATCGTCTTCGAGCCGGCTTTGGCAGGCCAAACGCCATCCTTGGGCGAGTTCTTCCTCGGAAAGGTGCTCCCGCTGAGCAGCATTGACCGACACATGTCCTTGGAGAACGCGCACTTTACATCCGCGGCAGCGGCCTTGCCCGCCACAGGGAAACTCTACCCCTTGTTCGAACAGCAGGTCCCTAAGCGGAGTGCCCTCCTCCGCCTCAAGAACGGCTCCAATTGGCTGCAGTGTAATGCGATGCAACTTCTTACTTGAACTCACGATTTATGTCCTGCCCTTCCCTGCACCCGCCGCATCGCGGGTCGAGCGCCGCCACCAGGCATCACCACAACCGTCTCTGTGACCCTAGGTGCTCCCGCCGGATAGCACACGGGCTGTTGCTGAGTTGGAACGGAAACTCGAACATAGTATTCCAAGCTTTGCTGCGTTGCCTTCGGTGGCAGCACGGCCCGGAACACACCGCGCGCCACAGGCAACAGGTGCACCGAATGGTACAGCCCCCTACCGAGCGGACGCCACAACAATGCTCCTTGCGCAGGCCCCCGTGACGATAGAGCAATCACGCGCAGATCTAGCGGTTCGCCTGCTTGGACCACCGAGCGGCGCGTCAACACGAACACGCGAGGCGCACCGCGGTATCGCTGATCTGGCTGAGCCTCAGCGGGCAAATCGCTGCCGAGCATCTTTTTGAGGCGCTCGCCCGTTTGATCCAGAACAGTCGGCAAAATGTGCTGCTCCCAGTTCGCTACCGTTCCCAATTCGCCGGTGGTTCCCACGACTTGCAACAGATAATGGTAAACGTCCCGAACCGCATGCACCAGCTCGATACGGAGCGGTAGTGCCTCGGTTTGGGCAACGCGCAACCGCTGCGCCGGCTCGGCCTGCTTTTCTGCCGTAGCCAATGCGCGGTTCAGTTGGGCCCACACGCATGCAAGCCGGGCCACGGCCCTCGTGTACTTGAAGGTGTTGAGCCAGTACGCAAAGCGTTCCCTATACCGCGGGCCTCGGATCTTGCCCTGCAATTGCTCCATTCTGTCTATGAAAGCATACCGTGGCGCCACTTGTTCCCATGGCGTGTCGTCGGGAGCAAGGCCACCCGGGCCATTGATCCAGTTCACGGGCCGCGGCATTGCTCCGTCCAAGTGCGTGAAGATGGCAGCGAGTTCAGGAGCCACATCCGCTCCAAATTCCGCCCGGGCCCAATCCAGCCAGAAGTCTCCCGAAGGAGCATACCGCGCCGAGGCGCCGATTTGACCAGACCAGGGCGACTGCGTCCAAGCTGCCCGCGCCAGTGCCATTACGTTGGGGCCGATAACGCGCGTACGCCAATGGATGCCCATCAGGCCCGTGCACCCATACGTTAGTGCGTCGGCGGCATCCTTGCGCATACGACCCACCCACAACTGCGGCGCCGTGAGACCTGGATCATCCTCAAGCCAAGGAATGGCCCATTTCTCCCGTCCATGGATGCGTGCGAACGCCGGATCCACAGGAGTATTGCCTACATTGCGATTGATGCAACTCATGGCCACCGATTTCGGAAGCCACCGGTCGAATGCCGCGGGATCATCCGGCGGGCCCAATACCCAACCACACGTAGCCAATCGGAACGGCGCCTTCACCGAGTGCGCCGCTGCAATCGCCTCTTCCAAGTCTCGCTGAGTTGCGGCAACTTGTGCCGGCTTTGCGCCTTCCCAGGTCCATCCTTCGGGCGTCCAAAACCAATAATAATCCACCGGGGCACTTGCCATGATGCGGCGGAACATGCCCTCGTACACCTGCCGCAAGCACTGACGATCATCTGGATGCAATCCCAGCGCCGATAAGTGCGCCTTTACCGCAGTGGGGATTGTGAGAGGCGTTTCCGTACCCACACACGTGCGGATGGCGAACCGGTGTGCCCATTGGAAAGCCCCTCGAAGCATCCCGCCGGTACGGTTAAAGAGTTCACAGCAGGCAGAGGGGGTGGCAGGTTTCGGGCATAGTCCGCGCATCACCTCCGCCCCAAATGCGTCGCGATCGAAGAGTTGGGCCGCGCCAAACAGGAAGCTTCCGGTAGGCTTGGAGGTATAGCCCCAGTCGCCTCGGAGCGTATTCTGATAGCTCGCCGTATACGCAAACTGCACATCACCGTTCGGTCGCACGTCCTGGGAAATGCCGATCCAAACCGTCGGTTCCGCTATGGGTTCTGGATATGTGTGCAGGCCGATGAAGTTCATGCGGAGCTTCACCATCTGCGTCTCGATCGCCTTATAATCCTCCACATTCCACCAATCCGGCCCTTCCGGAAAGTCGTGGAAGGGCTGGATGCCTCTGAGCGCGAACAGCGGTTTGCCGACCTCGTGGATCTGCGGGAGCATGGAAGAAGGCGGGGCATCGGGGATAATGTCACCGTCTAGCGCAAACCGCACGCCGAGAGCCTCGGCAAATCGGTACGCGGCGTAGAGCGTTCCTACGTCATCACCCCCACATAAGAGGATTTGCGTTTTTCGGCCGTGTGCGGCAGTCCACGCTAAGAACTCCCCAGGCCGTAAAGATCGCACGTGCCCCAAGCACCCAGCCCATCGGGCAATTGCCTGCCCCAACTCCCGATCCCTGCAAGCAACGACCACGGCATCGCCGTTCCACGGGCCCACCCGGATGGGCACCAACCGCCCCGTGCGAAGATAAAGGTACCGCTGTACCTCGCGGGCGGCTAGCGTCTCCAGTGCAGAAGCCCGCCCATCCAAGCGAATGCATACCGGAATGGGAGATCCGGCTGCCCAGGCTTGTGCTCCGTACATGCAGACAGCCCCGGCAATTAGGGCAAAGGCGCTCAACTGCAGCGCAGTCAGCTTGAGGCGCCAGGCTGCCGATTTGCGGTGTTCCGTTACCATCGTCCTTTCTCCCATCACCCCCAAAACTATGCCGGGCACATTCGCGGAATGCACGGCACCCACAAATCGCGCTTGGGAGCTCGGCTGCGTGGGGTTGCAAAAATCCTATCTTGCTGGGCACCCGGATCTACAAGGCACTTCCGCTCACATTCGGGATATCGCTAGCTTTGTGTTCATGGGCATAGCGCACAAGGGCACGGAAGTTCTCCTCCGGTGTGTCGCGTACAATTTCGCATCCGGCCCCTACGATGTATTTCGGCCCTGCCGCGAGATGACACTCTTCCACCGCGCGCGTCACATCCTCCGGTGTACCTTGGCGCAGAACACGCACAGGATCCACATTGCCCAACAGGACCTGATCGGGCCCCATGGCTGCCCGGCCTTCGGCCATGGGCGCCAAGAAGTCCAGATCCACTATTGCGCAACCTAGCCTCCCCATCCCCTCCAAGATGCGACGGGTATTTCCGCAAATGTGCAACCTAGTCCGGCCAGGGCGCCCGGGCACATTTAACGCCGCGATGCCGTCCACCAGGCGCTTCTCATAAGGCCATACCAGTTCGCGATAGAAGCGCGGACCCACGAGCGACGCAGCAGCGTCCCCTATCCCGATGAGATCCGCACCTGCCTTCAGTTGCTCCTCCGCAAAGCGCACTTCCATCTCCACGCAGAACGCAAAGAGATCCTCCACGAACTGAGGATCGTCCACCATATCGGTCATGATGTTGTTCATGCCGCGGAGATCTGCCGCTTCCGCAATGGGGCCTTCCACCCACCCCTCGATCAACTTCTCGCCACCTACGCGCTCACGAAACAGGGCAAGTGCCTGCAGCCTGTTGGACATGCGGCGGCCCTGCGTAGGATCAGGGACGCGCATCTTAAGGAGTTGGGATTTGTCTTTGATGAAGGGATCCGTGTCCTTAAGGGAAGCCGGCAAGTTCTCGGGGAACACGACGTTGGCGCCCAGATCAGCGGCCTCGCACGCAGGATCCGACATGGTGTTGACATAATCCAGGCCGAAATCCTCGCTTACTTTGAGCTGCCCCTCCACCAAGACGCGATAGTCGGTCTCATAATCCACGTAGCGAGCGCCGATGCGATCGGCAGCAAACATCATGGTGATGGGCATCACAGGCAGCCGATCCACAGGCTGCCCCTCCATCATTGCAATCACGCGCTCTCGGCTGTTCATTGCCTCCTCCTGCCACTCGGACGAGTGGCTTTGCCAGGTGCTCAGCGCCTACGCCCAGGCCTCCATCGGAAGATCAGCTTGATGAGATCTTCCGCTTCCTGGGGTGTCGAACACCAAGTTTGCAGCATCACGCCCTCGGGTTCCAGTTCCTCCATGAAGACCGGGATCTCCTCCGGCGACACGGTGATATGGAGATTCTTCCCCGCTTTTTGGATGCGACGGTACACGTGCATCCACCGCGACGCAGGCTCGTTCCCGGCTCCATATACAAATTGGATCGCATCCAACTTGGGGATAGAAAGGAGTGCATCTAAATGGGGAAGCGCATTGGGACCATCTAAGTGGTAGATGGAGCGATCGAGCCACTCGATTTCGTCCACAATCTCCGGTAGGAATAGCCGCTGAAACATTGCCGGAGAGACCATACACGAAAAATCGCACGATGGGATGTAGTAGCGCCCCGTCGCAAACAGGGGCAACCAGCTCGTGGCGATCGTTTGCCCGGCCCCAACCAGGATCTCCTCTTGAAGGGTGTACAACTGGGTGAAGGTCGGCTTAAGCTGAGCCATTAGCGCCTCTACCTGCTCGGGCGCCTCCACACAGTCTAAACAGAGCTGCTGCGGATCGCGGAGGGAAGCCGCAAGGTCCCCACCGGGATGAATGTCCGTATACCCCACCAGGAACTTACCGCGGCCTAATTCAAGCCCCAAGTGCGTCATCTGCACAATGGCTTCCATGTACTCATTGTGCGGATCGAAGCGCAAGCGTGGAACGTCGGCCCAATCGTGCAGAATAGGAACGGACCAGGAGGTGTCTTCGCCAAACACCAATTCCGCTCCCAACGCTGCACTCAGCACCTCCGGCCCGAGGTTGGGCCAGATGTGAGGGAGCTGCTCGCCGCCCCAATACGTATTAGCGCAGATGGCTGCGGACCGCTCGACGTTGTATTCCACGTCCATCCAGCGATCCCTGAGCGATGCGTGGTGCTTTACGGGGATTGGGACCTTCCGGGTTCCTGGGGCGGTCACTTGGATTGTGGGCCGATCCAAGATCGCGTGATGCCACCAGGCGTCCATGCGGGCGATCGCCTCGGCTGCGTCCGGCTTGTATTCCAGCTCCATTCCCGAACGATGCGCTCCCAAATTCGTAGTGCGGAATGCACCCGCAATCCCTGCTAGGCTGCCGCCAAAGGCGGGGATCCTTTGGCACGCGCCGATGCAGTCAATCGTACCGGCCTAACTCCTTGGCTAGGTTGATGATGTGCCGAAAGTTCTCCAAACTCACACTGGAGGGCACCGAGTGGTCCGACGAAAAGATATATCCTCCCCCCTCCTTCAGGATCGGCACTACCCGTCGCATCTCGGCTTCGATGGCATCCCGATCATCCCACAGAACGGCATTGATGCCTCCGTGTAATACAAGGCGATCGCCGTACGTTTGTTTGAGGGATATGGGGTCCATCCCTGCCTTCACTTCCAAGGGATTGAGGGCATCAATCCCGATCTCAATCAACTCTGGAACGAAGGGACGGATATCCCCGCACGAATGAAGATGCGCGTAGATGCCCTTGGCATGCGCCCAGTCCACAGCGCGCTTCTGAACCGGCTTCAAAAGCCGCCGGTACGTCTTCACCGAAAAGAACTGGTTGTGTTTGTATCCCATGTCGTCGGGCCAATTGACAGCATCGAAGGTATACCCGGCAGCCCATACCTGGTCCAACAAGGCTAAGTTCACGTCCAAAAAGTGGTTGAAGATGTCCAGCAGCCAGTCGGGGTCCTCAATCAGGGCCAGCAATACGCGCTCGGTTCCCACCGTCCAGGAATGTGTCACGTCGAACCCAAACCACAATCCCGCCTGAATCCAATAGCCCTGTGCCCTCCACCGATCATAGTTGGCTTTAAGATAGTCCCACGGGATGCGATCTTGGGACGGCTTCATACGTTCCTTCGCGGCAAACCAAGAGGCCCGGTCTTTGATGGTGAAGTCCAAAAATTCGGGAACGCCACCCGCATGCTTCCAATCCTTAAGCGTTGCCCCGTAGGCCGTAGTGTGGATGCGGTATTCCTCAGTTTCCTCCAACACGCGCACCGGGTACCGTGGGCTAATGTCTACGCCGATGTGAGCCACCTTGTCCAAACCAAAGTAGTCTCGAAAATCTACTCCTTCGGGCATGCCCTCCCGATGCCAGCGCTCGATCGTGGCGCCCCACGGATCATCAATGATCGGCACACGGTCCGCCTCGCGATGCTCGAACATCCGCTTAAAACGCTCGTAGGAAGTCATCTTTGCCTGCCTCCCTCCGGTACGGGATCGGCACTTGGGAAGTGCGCGGCTGCTAGCTTACGTGCCATCACCAGGAAGGTCCTCCAGCCCTACAATCCCATCATCGTACCGAGCGGCGATGGCACGGTGAGGGGGCACCACAAGGAATTCGGGTGGCGTCCATGGCCCGTTCACCAGGCGCTCTAGTAGCGATAGGTCGCCGCGCACTTTCTCGAAACGCCAGCCTCGCTGATGCGCCTCTTCGCGCGTCCATTGTTCATACCGGTCATCCCCTTCCACCCCCATCTCGATGAAGGTGAAACGGGAATAGTTGCGCGTAGTATCCACTAGGGTGTCCCACAGATAACGCGCATTCTCCTCCCCGTATTTCGCAACAAGCTCCTCGAAGCTTTTGTCCATGCCCGTCTGCCGCTGGATGGAGAGTTGGCTCAGCTCGCCTGGATTATCTCCGCGCTCGATCCAGCCACTTGTTTTGAAGTAGACGCCCGGGTTGTTGGTGAAGTATTCCAGATACCGTTCTTTGCTCCCGAGGAAAAGAGTGATGCAGTCATGTGCTCGCGGCAGCACTAGCGGCAGTCCCCGCGCTCGCACGCCCGCCAGCCCGTTGTTACAGAGGCCATACCCCAGCAGCACGGCTTGGTACTTAGCCTCGTCCACGGCGTCAATGGCAGCCTGCACGCGCTCCCGCATGGGCACCGCTCCGATATCGTGCAGCCCCTTCGGCAAGAAATGGAGATCCACCACATTCGGCGATTGGGCCACAACCCAGCACAATTCGCGGTAAAAAACCTCGCACGAGATCAATTTGAAGCGTTTTGGGTGTTCCATTCCTCCTCCACCGATTTCATGCGCCGTTCGCGGCGATCTCCTGCAGCACGGTGATCACGGATCGAGGTTTCTTTTTGGAAGGCCTTGTCCTTGCTGTCTGATAGGAGGCGCCATTCCGCTCTCGGATGGCGCCTCCACATCAGGGTCACTCAACGGCCGGCTTTGCGCTCATGGCATGGCGCTCGCGCAAATCCTGCGCCAATGTCTTAATCTCCGTTAAATCCCGCTGCATCTCACTCCAACCATACCAAAGAGCGTAGTCCGGATTTGCGTGGAACGTTCCTTGGAAGGTACGGTTCCGATGCTCAAAGTACATCACGAAGAGCTTCTGCTCGATCTGCGTGGGTGCATCGTGGAAGGTAAGCATATCCGGGAAGGGGTAGGCATACTCTTTAGGCTTGGCCAGGATGCCGTCCCGGTACAGGCCGGCTACTATGTTGATGGCTTGGGCCATCAGGTGATCCGCTTCCCGGATCATGTGATCGCCCTTCTGAAGTTCGTTCCGCACGAAATTGGAGGAATGGCAGCGAGCGCATGTGGCCTCCATCTTCCTGCGCTCTTTCTGGAAATCTGCCTCGGTGAAACGCACGATGTCAAGCTTCTTGATGGCGTCCAAACGAGGAGTGGGTTGCCCGTCTGGCGTAAGTACCCCCAGTGCCTTGAGGATTGTCGCTTGATCTGCTTGCCATTGGGGATCCTTGGGCAGAGGCACGCGCATGCCAATGAAACCCCAAGCCGTGCGCACATTGTGATCGCCGCCCTGCATGTGGCAATCCTGACAGGTGGGTGCAGAGGCCGAGGCCGGGATCACGTGCTTTTGCTTTAGATCAAAGCGCACACCGTGCTTGGACGAGGCATACATCTCGTATTGGGGATGATCGAAGCCCATGTGGCACGTCATGCACGCCTCCGGGGAGCGTGCTTCGGCCAGCGAAAAGGTATGGCGAGTATGGCACGCATCGCAGGAGGCCACCCCAAAGCCGCCATTGGTTCGCTGCAGTTCGCGAATCTCTTCGGGGGTCTTGAGGCCAATCTTGTGGCATCCCCCGCAGCCCTTCATCCCCTCCGTCAGCGCTACCGGCTGAGCATGGAACGTAGGCATCGCCTTCATCGAGGCCCAACTAAGAGCGTGCTTCCCGGCCTTGAACTGCGCCAGGCGCTGCGGATGGCATTGGCCGCAGGTGTCGGGTGTGGGAATCTTTACTTTGGACACGTCCGCGGCCGATTTGTGGTCGCTACCATGACACACGGAGCAGACGATGCCCATCTGGGCGTGCTTGCTTAGCCGCCAATCATTCACGATGCCGGGCGTCACCTTCGCATGGCAACGCACACAGGCCGAGTCCGAGCCGAGTGCCTTTTGAGGTGGGGCGTTCTTCGGCATGGTTGTGGCAATCACCGAGAACACACCTAACAACGTCGTCGGTGCCACAACAATCGCTACCTGGCGATTGATCATACGGGATCCTCCTTTCTGAAACAAGATCTCATCGTGCCGGCGCATTCCGTCCCGTTGCTTACCCGCGGCATAGGAAAGCAGCGACCAAGCACTTTCCCGTTGTTTGCGAGGGCACATCGTTGAGCCCTTAATACACGCACTCTCGGGCCGCTGCAGCGTACACCTCCAAGCTCGCGGGAGGCACATGAAAGAAATGGTCGCTCGGACTCATGATATACCCGCCACCGGGTCCGTACGCGTCGAACATTTCGTGGACATGGCGACGGATCTCTTCCGGCGTGCCGATCTCGAGACTCGTGTTTTGGTCCAACCCACCGATCAGCGCGACTTTTGAGCCGATGCGCGCCTTCAGCTCCTTGGGCCGAGCGTCGCCCCCCATGGCCGGCGGCGTAAGCGTTTCGCTTGCATCACAACCATTTTCCACAATGAGGTCCAGGATGGGCATCATCCCGCCACACGTGTGATACACAACCTTGTGCCCGATAGAATGGAGGGCATCATGCATCTTGCGATCGTACGGCAGGCAGAACTCGCGATGATATTTCGGTGAAATCACCGTGGAGCTTGCGGCCCCTCCGCCCGTTTCGATAAGATCGTACCGTGCGCCGGCCAAGCTCTCCTCGATAAAGCGCTCCTTCCGCTTCCAGAGCACCTCCAGGAAGGCGTGCACCCAATCGGGATGATCGGCAGCTTCTAGGATCAGCTCTTGCGTTCCATACAGACAGGTAGCCTCCTGCCAGCAGCCTCCCTGCTCCCCACAAACGAAGCCCCGAAGGATGCCATCGTCGCCTAACGCATCGTACTCGCGTAGGAGGGCCGCCTTATCTAACTTCGGGATGGGCATATACTTCTCGATGAGTTCCAAATCCTCGTGTCGCTTCATCAGGTGCGTGATGTTCCACCGAGTTATGGCATTCTGCCCCACAACATGGGAGAGTTCTCCACCCGGTGTCGTTACAAGAACCTCGAAGCGTTCTTCGCCGGGTGGTGCAGAAAGAGGCCGGGCGCGGACCACCCAATCTGGCGTAGGTTCCGGAATGATTGGGAAGCGGGCCAACGATGCATCCAAGCCGAACTTCCGAAAGGCTTCGAGATCGCTGATGCCGCCCAGGTAGGTGTTTAGGTGAAACGGCTGCCACTGGTGCACGGTAGCCGGCACACGATCGGGAATTCCGAGAGAAAGCGCCGTGAGCATTCGCTCTTTGGGGCTCATCCCACGACCTCCATCCACGTGTGGGGATCGGTGAGGCGCTTAGGGCTGTGGGGATTGAGTTCTCCCATGGGCTTCAGATTGGGTAGGTTTTTGCCCCATACCCTCCGCGCTTCTCGAAGGTAATGAAGGTAATTATCCAAAGACACGTCCGGAGGCACGCGATGGTCGGGTGTCGGAATGTAACCGCCTTCCTCAACAAGCGGAGCCAAGCGCTCCACCTCCCGTGTGATCCCCTCTTTCGAGCCCGCCAGAATGCGCTTCCCGAAGCCCCCAATCATCAGGAGGTCCTTGCCGTATTGCCTTCGGTAGGCTACGGGATCAGCGCCCCACGTGCCCACTTCAATGGGAAACATGCAATTGACGCCGCCTTCCAACCATAGGGGCACCAGTTTAGAAATATCCCCGTCGCAATCTAAAACAAACACATCCACGCCGTATTTACGGAACGTCTCCGTGACGCGCTGATAATTGGGGACAAGCACCTCCTTAAATATCTTCGGCGAGAGGAGCGGCCCCGCTCGGTAGCACATGTCCTCCCACATGGACACATATTCGAAGTGAATGCCGGATTGCAACGCCGGTAGAACGGACTCGATGATGCAGTCCGCCACCGTCTCCACCATCTCTTCAAAGAGGGGCCGGTCGTCGTACACCAGAAGGGAGATGCGCTCCACACCCATAAGGTCGCGGAGCCTGCCGTACAAGGATCCGCCTGGAATGCCCAGGGGATAGTCGCGATTGGGATCGGTGAACTTTTTAACATACTCCTCCCAATTGGATGGGTATCGGCGCCTGTCTCTCCCATCCAGTCGCCATTTCACTTCTTTCTCCCAGCTCTCCCGATCCTTCAGCGTGTGATCTAGATGCCGGGGAATGGAACCCAGAAACTTTCCTTGCTCCTTAGTAACACCGTCCCCATCGCGGATTACAAGGGTGTCGCCACGGTCCTCCAGAACTACGGTTTCGAAGCCCGGGCACAAAAAGGTATTAATCGGCGCCACGATCCATTGGGGATCCATTCCGAACCAATCGTCCAGGTTCACACCCTTGGGCAGTCCGTAATCCTGCCAAATGACGATGGTTTCATCCCAGAACCCAAAGTCCATGATAGGCGAGCGATCCACCGGGCGAAAGTGCATCGTGGCGTCAAAGCGCTCACGCGCGTTCATTTGCTACTCCTCTCCTCCTAGCCGGCACGTCCACCAAGGCGAGGCCCGATCTGCACGTGCACGGGCGCGTTGGACCCGCGCCGCACGCGATTTTGCTCCATGCCGCCAGACCGAAGTGCCGCGGCGGACCACGCGGGCGCCATACCGTCGGGATATAACGTGGGGTGCGATTCCTCTCTGGAGGGCGAACCCCTGCGGTCAACCCTGGGGCGCATGGTCCTTGGTGGGGCTTGCTGCATTACTAGAACCGTAGTTCCAAAGAGTGCTTCCCTATAGGGGCGGCTCACGTTGTTCACGCACGATCCCCGGATTGATGCAAGCGTTTCGCCAACGCGGCGATAAATTCGGGGCCGGTTCCGCAGCATCCTCCAATGAAGTCCGCCCCGGCATCCACGAGTAACGCAGCCGCCTCGGCGAACTCTTGGGGCGTGGTTTGGTATACTGCGCGCCCGTCCTTGAGCACGGGGAGTCCAGCATTCGGCTTGATCCAACATGGAGCGGACGTGGCTGCGCGAATGCGCCGGCAAACTCCCAGCATCTCGCGAGCGCCTACCCCGCAATTGGAGCCAACTGCTGTGGCACCGGCTTCCAACAAAGCCTCCACCGCCTGCTCTGGGGTAACGCCCATCATCGTGCGGTCTTTGTTACGGCCGGCATCGAATACCATACAGGCCACTACAGGCAGTCCCGCTTCAACTGCGGCGCGTACCGCCAAGCGAGCCTCCTCCAAATCGGTCATCGTCTCCACCACAACTGCATCTGCTCCGCCCTCGGCCATAGCTTCTGCCTGCTCCAGGAAAGACGCCCGCACCTCGTCGGCTGACACTTCGCCCATGGCGAGCATTTTTCCGGTAGGCCCTATGGATGCGAAAACTTTCGCCGCGGACCCGGCGGCGCGCCGGGAGATCTCCACGCCGATGCGATTGATCTCCCGGGCGCGATCGGCCAAGCCATGCCTGGCCAAGGCCAACGACGAAGCGCCAAAGGTGTTGGTGAGGATAACGCGACTGCCGGCAGCTACATACGCGCGCGCCACCTCCTCAACAAGATGGGGACGGTCGAGATTCCACGCGTCGGGGCAGGCCCCAATCGGCAAGCCACGGGCCTGTAATTGCGTGCCCCATGCGCCATCGGTTAGTACCGGTCTGTGCGCAGCAAGTTCCTCGATTACATTGGGCAAACGAATGTCCTCCGTTCGGCGCGCCCTGTGCTGGGGCTCCGGCGTAGCGCGCCTCTAGATCTCCAGGCAGTACTCCTCCGGCAGATAAGGAGCATTTGCCAAGACCGGCATCATTTCGGCGATGAACCGATCCTCATCCTCGGGGAGGTTCTCCGCCTCCCGGGCGAGGCGATCGAGCCAACGCTTCTCATTGGCAGGGATGCTGAGCTCCCCAGAAGTCAAGCCGCGCCGCAGCTCGTCCACAGAGGCGAGCACTGCCGCACGCGTTCGCCGATAGGGGGTAGACTCTGCAGCAATGGCGCCGGACACACGAAGGACCACGTCGGGCCGCAATACGAAAGCCTGGGCGTCCCGTGGTGCGTCGGACTCGGCGAGCCAATCTCGCAGGGTTTGCGCACCACCCGGGTGGGATGCCGCCACGTTCATCAGTCGGCAGTCATACACCAGTTGCTCCAGGCTCACCGTGGGCGCATTGGTGGAGAGAAGGCGAACGTTTTGGATCGATTCGTTGGACCAGCAATCGCATACAGCCTGAGACACGTTCCCCACGGGGCTTAGGTGCGCTCCTGCGGCCGTTCGTCCTTCCATGGAGATGGGAACGCCTGTGATTGCTTTGATGTACGGGCCTTCGTAGGCACAGTCCTTGCTTGGCCCGATGGCCCCTGATTCGTAGGCCACGAGCCCGCGCGGCACCGATGCTACTCGTACCACAGCGGCAAACACTGTTGGGATCATGCGTTTGTCCGCCAGCACCATGGCAGTATTCGCAAAGCCGCAGGCCGTGTCCCCCGACGGTACGATTTGGCCTTCACGGCAGGCGGCAACAATCTCGGTCCATAAGAACCGCATATCCCGCGGAGCCAATACGCCCAGCGCGAAGACCATCGTCCGGAGGTCTGCGCTCATCAGTCCTTCGTCGCTGATCTCCTTGCCGCCTGTAGACTCAATGGCGATGAGGTCTGCTCCGGCCCGTGCCGCTGCATGGAATAGCTCCACCATGCCGTCCCAATAGTAGCCTCCACGCATTCGGGGTGGGCGGACATGGTCCCGGGTGTCGTTGGGTGTCAGGCGTAGGGCCGATCTTAATCCATGCTTCTCGAAGGCGTTTTGCAGATGCTCCGCCAAGAGCGAGGTGATCTCGGCGCCCCACTCTGGATGCACCGTCATGGGAGGGAGTGTCTCAAATTCAACGAGGAGATCCTCCACTCCCAAATCTACGGCCCGTTGGGTAACGCCGGTGATCATTTCCGTATATTGGCGCCGGATTTCGGGCCAATTGTCTCGGTTGATATCTATAGGGGGCAGGGTGAAGTTGATTTCAGGGATCACCTTGCCCGCGCCGATTTCCACTCCACGGCCGCAACGAACCGGACGGGGTGCAACCCCGAACACGAATTCGTCCAGGCTAGTAATTGCCGGTACTGCGGCGCCTTGCAGCTCAACCCCGTCCGACGCACACGCCGCCATCGTACACCTCCCGTCAAGCTGCCACTAGCTCACGCGCCACGCGAACGGCGCCACTGGCATTGTCGCTGAAGCCATCGGCTCCAATCTCATCGGCGTACCGCTGTGTCACAGGCGCACCGCCGATCATGACCTTCACTTTGTCACGGATGCCCGCTTCTTTTAGCGCCTCGATCGTCGTCTTCATGCCCGGCATGGTTGTAGTGAGCAGCGCAGACACTGCAACGATTTGGGCATTCTTCTCTTGAACCGTCTGCACGAAGCGTTCGGGGCTAACGTCTACGCCGAGGTCAATCACCTCAAATCCGCCCCCCTCCAGCATTGCCGCCACGAGGTTCTTGCCGATATCGTGCAGGTCGCCACGTACGGTGCCGATTACCACCCTGCCCACGGGCTTGGCACCTGTACCCACCAAGATGGGTTTGATGATCTCCAACGCACCTTTCATGGCCCGAGCCGCAATGAGAAGCTCCGGCACGAAGTACTCGTTGGCCTCGAACAGACGCCCCACCTCGTCCATGGCGGGGATCATGTATTCATTCAGCAGGACCTGAGGATCTATCCCCTCATCAATTGCCTTCTGCGTCACTGCCTTTGCAGTAGGCGCATCCCCCTCAAGAATCGCCGTATAGAGCGGCTTCAGATCGGTCATTGCTCCTTCCTTTCGGATTGCGCTTGGTATGGTTCATCCGCATATCCCACAGCTCAGCGGTTTGGCCCAAAGAATAGGAATCCCACTCCGTTCCCCGCCACCGCGGCGCGGCGAGCAAGCGATATAGGATCAACTTCGATAGCCTGCGCCCCACACGCTACCATGCACCGCGCAGGTGCTGTTAGCTCAGCACAATCTGTGCAGCGATTACTTGCAATCAAGTAGGTGCCAAGGATTTCGGTGATCGCCCCACATGGACATGCTGCAAGGCACGCTCCGCATCGCGTACAGCGCTCTTGGATGATATGTTTGGCCATGGAACGCCTCCGTTCCCTCAACCATATCCTTAAGCATTACCCAGCCCTCATTTAACAGTCTATCTGAACCGTAGTTCGCTAACAATGGTAAGCTAGTACTTCCAGGCAGTACTGAAGTACGTAGCCATACCCTCGGTGCTCACGCCCAAACCCATGGTGCTGTAGAATGTAAACTAGACTTGCGTATCCGATTTCCTCATCCCGTATTATGCGCCGTGGCTGTTCCATAGTCAACCCCTCAATCTCGCGGAACCAGTACGCGAACCTGATAAGGGGCCATCGCCAACTGGAGCGATCCCTTCGCTTCAACCTTGTCTCCGCTCAAAAGATCCTGCCACACACGGCGGGCCAGCCCGTTAGGCACGCGAACTACGGAACGGGTTTTCGCGGGATTAAAGCTGATCAGCACCAGCGCCTCGCTACGCGCCGCCTTCCGCAAGCACGCGAACACACCGCCGGACGCGGCAACTCGCGCAGTATCACACGAGCCCCGGGCAAGCGCCGGTACCTTCCGACGAAGCCCGTAGACGTGAGCTACAAAGTCCACGCTGGATGGGCCTTCCCCTTTGTAGATTGACGGGTCCTCATCCCCTTGGTAGAGCATGGGCACACCGTCAATCAGTGCGCACAGAGCCATTAAGGCGTGCATCTTCTGCAACCCGTACACCTTCAGCGGACGCTTCTTTTGGAAGGTCCAAGACACCGTGTCGTGATTGCTGATCCACCGCATCTTTAGGGCGCCGGGCGGCAACGTAAGCGCCTGATCGTGAAGAAACTGTTGCAAGGTGCGCGCCCAAACTTCCGGCCTAGCGTTTCGCGCTTGCAAGTCCATCATCACGAAGTAAAGCTGTGCATCGTACGTGAGGTCGGCGTCGCGGTAGAAGATGTTGGCGCCGGTGTACTCCTCGGGCAACAAAAGGGCATAGGGATGCACCTGAAGGAAACCCTCTCGGATGGCATGGTCCATGGCGAGGCCGCCCCCCAAAGTGGAGAAGCTGGGTCGCCGCCCCGCCACAGGCCGCCAATTGACCGGGCTGCCGGCTGCCACGTCCACACGGGCTCCCACCGCGCCGTACTCTTGCGCATCCCATGCGGCAACCCGTCGCATATATTCCTGCCATCCGGGATGAGCATAATCGAACGACACCTGGCCCCATTCGTAATGAGGGGTCCCGTCGGGGTTGCGGCAGATCCATTCGGGATGATCTCGGGCTAGAGGCGTGAAATCCGGAGGGCCATGGGGCACAAGGTCGAACACCAGCCGAATGCCGGCGCGCGCACACGTGGCAGACAGATCCTTCAGCTCAGCCGGCGTGCCGTAGAGGGGGCTGATCTTAAAGTGATCGAACGGAGCATAGAGATTCCACCGAGTACCGTCACCGTGTTCCCAAATGGGAAGCAGCCAAAGCAAGCTGATCCCCATTCGCTTCAATGTGGGCACATACTCCCTCAACCGGTTGAACCCGCCATAGCCCCGGAAGTTCATTTCGGGCGTGCCGCCAGGATGCCCGCAATACATAGCCTGCTCCCCAAGCCTTGGAAGACCCCGAGAGGGCGCCGCCAGCCCAATCGAACGATAGACGGATTGGACGCCACGCAGTACGGCATCCCGATCACCATGAATTAGCCATAGATATTGAACACCTAACGCTACGCTCTCACCCGGCTTGAGTGGTGCTACGATATTCTGTGTGTGCCAGAGCTCTATGCCCTCGCCCTTACGCACTGCCGACACCGGCGAATACTCTGCTTCGCAGTGGTACCAAGTTCCAACTCCACACGCGTCCCGCGCAGACCAAAGGATGGCGAGAGGATCTTGGGAGCGCGAAGCTAAGGCGTTCCCCTCTGCGATGGCGCTTAGTGGAGTATCGCCCACAGGCATGCTCCCAGGGAACACGACGGCCTCGTCCGTTCCTACCCGAATGGGCGGCGTTGCGAGCGATGTGGCACTTAGTGTCTTGGATTGTGGACTGATATTCCGAACCACAAGCTGTCGAAGGATCCAAGGCCGCCGAGTGGGCACCATGTATCGCAGCGTGTACTCCCAGCCATCCGATCGCGTGGTGAGCGCGAGTTCCACCGCTTCGCGTGAGCGATTAACCAAAATGCCGGTGAGCGGCGGCCCCGGCGATTCCACTGCGCGTAGCGCCGCAGAAGTGCCAATTGCTACCGGGCCACCGATTCCCCCGTCATATGCGCCATTGGTAACTTTGACCAAAAGGACGTTGGGCCGATCCGCGTGGAGCAATCGAGCGGGCACTACGTATCGCCGAGGAACTTCCCAGTGGTGCGGCGTCTCGGGACCTGTGGAGCCCACCTCTTTACCGTTGATGTACGTGGTATCAAAGTCGTCCACAGCCCCGATGAGCAGAGTCAGGTTCTTGCCTGCCCATTGCGGCGGAATGGAGAACTCTGTGCGATACCAAAATACGCCCACTCGATCATGTAGGCGATCGTCGCCGGTTCCACGGACACTCGGAATAGGTGTGGGCTCCCAATGCAACGTGTCGTAGCGTCCGCTAAGTAAGGCATCTGCCTCCGCACCCTGGCTGGTGCCCGGCGCGTAAACCCACTGCCCCTCCAATGAAATCGCCGATCCCCTGCTAACTGCCTGGCGGATGGATGCAGGGTCCGGAGGCTTCGGCACGGACACACCCAAGAGTGCACGGTGGGGCGGGCCTACGAGAAGGTTCTGGCCCGACGCAAGATCACGCCATTCCAACCACGCGCCTGAGGCACGGTCGAAGGTCAAGCGGAAGTACCTATTCTGAAGGGTAATAGGCGCATCCATGGCGCACATAGGTATCCCGGCCGATGCCAGCATTATTACAAGGCTTCCCAGCGCCGCACGTTTGCGCCACCTTGTCATGGCACTCCCTCGGGTTGGTGTTTCCCAACGGCCTGCAATAGTCGGCCTGGAGTTCCCGTCTAGAGATGCGCTCGGAGACCCAACATGACCACGGAAACGCTTCGCACCGCCACAAAATCTGCCTCGATGCCCAAATGGCGCGTAACGTTGTAGCCTCCGATTAGTTTGATACCCACATCGCGAAACTTGGCACCCCAGTTCCGCACGGTCAGCAATGCCACGCCACCTCCAAAATAGAGCGGGTGCTCCACATTGATTTCCGAAAGGGTAAAGCCTCGGCCGATCTGCCTACCGTCGTCCCCCCACAAAACGCCCGAGCGCCAATCGTCATAGTCCAGGCGCCCCACCCAGCCGCGATCCACGCCGAGTGCGCTGGACGCAAAATCCACTCCTCCCAGCAGCCCGCCCAAATTGTTATTCGTAAAAGCCACGCGCAACCCGAGTTCGAGTCGGCGTGCCGGCCACGGCATCTCGTTCTCTGACGTGCTCGCCAGAGAAGGCGCCATTGTAACTCCCAGGATCGCCGCCATGCAGATGCATTGCCACCCTATCCTTGCTTTCCAATTCATTCGTGTGGAACCCTTCCTTTTTGTGCTGTGTAGTTGGGCAACCGAATGCCAAGCTCCGCCCCCATCATACGCGGACCAGTGCCTCAAAGCGACGGTAATGATTCTCCAAGGAACCTGCCGCGGAGGGCCGATACTCCGCCATAGGGAACGAGGCGCGAATGAGGGCCCTCGCCTCGGCCAGCGAGCCAAGCTCGCCCTTAGCTATAGCCTGAATGCACAGGTTCCCGATGGCGGTGGCTTCTACGGGCCCGGCCAACACGCGACGCCCGGTAACGTCGGCCGCCAGTTGGCACAAAAGGGCATTGCGGGATCCGCCTCCAATGATATGCACTGTTTCGATGGGTACGTTCGTCACGGCTTCCAGACGCTCAATCACCCAGCGGTACTTCATGGCCAAGCTTTCCAGGATGCAGCGAACTGTTTGGGCCACGCCATCGGGCGGGGTCTGCCCCGTGCGGGTGCAGAAGTCTGCAATGGCCTGCGGCATGTCCGGAGGATTCAGGAAGCTCGGATCATCGGGATCCAGCAGGATTCTCCAACCCGGCGCCTCTGCGCCTAGCTTAGCCAATTCCTCGTAGGAGTACCTTTTACCCTGTCGCTCCCAGGACCGGCGGCACTCCTGCAAGAGCCACAGCCCCATCACGTTCCGCAACAGCCGCACCGTGCCATTGACACCGCCTTCGTTCGTCAGATTGAACTCAAGGGTGCGATCGTTGATTACCGGCTGACCTAGCTCAACTCCTACGAGCGACCAGGTGCCGCAACTTACGTACGCCCAGCCGGACCCCGTTTCCGCCGGAACTGCTGCTACCGCCGAGCCCGTGTCGTGCGTGGCCGGGGCAATTACGGAAATGGCTCCGGCGCCTGTAGAACGCTGCACGCTGGGATGGAGGGGCGCGAGCACGGTACCCGGGGGCACGACCTTGCCCAGCATCCGGGTGGGGAGCCCTAGCCTCTCAAGCAATCCACGTGCCCAATCTCCGCGCACAGGATTGTAAAACTGCGTGGTTGTGGCGATGGTAAACTCGTTCACCTTGACGCCGGTAAGCCAAAAGTTGAACAGATCCGGCATAAGCAACAGGGCTCGGGCCTGGTCCAAAAGGGGAGAGTGCTTTAAACGGAGCGCCATTAACTGAAAGAGGGTGTTGAGCTGCATAAACTGGATGCCGGTGACTTCATAAATCTCCCGCCGCGGCACCATTCGGAAGACCTCGTCCATCACGCCATCCGTGCGGCTGTCACGGTAATGATAGGGCAAACCCAGCAACTCGTCATCCCGATCCAGAAGCGCAAAATCCACTCCCCACGTGTCCACGCCGATCCCCTGGAGGTCTGCGGAATGCTCCCGCACGGTTCGGGCTAAGCCATTGGAGATCTCGGCGAACAGGCGTATGGTGTCCCAATAGAAGCGGCCCAGAACGCGCTGGGGTTCATTGGGGAAGCGGTGTACCTCGGTGAGGGTGAGACGACGATCGGTGAAAGTTCCAAGAACGGCGCGGCCACTTTCTGCGCCTAAGTCAAACGTAAGGAAACGCGCCGAAGACGGCATCGCAACGCCCTTTCTGGTTGGATGCAAGGTTTGTGGATAACATTCGGCATCGCCCGCCGGATCCCTTCCTAGAACCTGCGTAATTTCCCGGCGCATGTGGGGATGTTGGACTATCGTCGCTAAAGAAGGATTTGCCGCGTTATTGGGGGAACGTTATCAGCGCAATGACGATGATGGGCCGCTGTATCCGCAACGCCGGTCCGATGTTGTGGCTCTCATGCGTCCGTGAGGGAACCAGGAGGGAATTATGTCCAACATGCACCAGCGCATCACACGCCGCGACCTTCTTAAGCGCTCAGCCGCAGCAACCGCTCCCCTTTTCATTCCCGCCAGCGTGCTGGGACGAGGAGGGCAGAAGCCACCCAGCGAGCGCATTACCGTTGGCATCATCGGTGTAGGGTTTCAGGCTCGCGGGCATCTGAACCTCCTCATCCGCCATCCGGACACCAAAGTCTTGGCCGTATGCGACGTAGACACGAACCGTCGCGAAAATGCCAAGCACATTGCCGAAGAGTGGTATAGCGCCGACACCAGCATTGGCACGTACAAGGGCTGCGCCGCATACCGCGATTTCCGCGAGTTGATTGCGCGACCCGATATTGACGCGGTCCTTATTGGCACTCCA
>Ga0078972_1003577_pt1 | contig 46012 bp, 46 predicted proteins | sample YelNatPaOPGAMG01_FD_67568 | JGI IMG/M metagenome (GOLD analysis project Ga0078972, IMG submission 67568) | Hot spring thermophilic microbial communities from Obsidian Pool, Yellowstone National Park, USA - OP-RAMG-01 (SPADES assembly) (version 2) | ecosystem: Environmental > Aquatic > Thermal...
AGGTAAGAGAGAGCGAAAACAGCAGGCAGCTAAGAGGCACGCGGAGGCCCATGTTGGATGGCATTGGCAATAGACCCGAACTTTTGAACGGACGCTCGAGTCATCTGTTTGTAGGCCTTCCAGTTTCGTCTGATATGGGTGCAATGTCCGAGAGACCAGATCGCTGACCAAGAGATCCGAACACCTGCCAGTCACCCGGCCTTGTTTTGGCTACGACGGTGCTAATCCTCTGCTGTGAACGAGGACTTTCGTACACATACTTTATGTTTTCCGCAGAACGACCATCGGGGCTCGAAGCCAACGCCTACCAGGTGCACTATACTTGCTAGGAATACAAATGTGCATTATTTAGTGCGCACCAACGAAGGTCGTATGCTGCCTGTCACGTCGTCCCGGGTAGGCGGATCTACCCAAATTCTTGCAAATGCGTAAGTGCCGCTTGTAATCGGGCGTGCAGGGATCGTTGCCGATCTGCACCAATTCCGCCGGGAATAGACTATGCGTCACCCCTGCTTTAATGATGGACGCTCGATGCACTCCATCGGAATCCCAGCGCATACGCGAGTTCTCCCACCAGCCGCGAAAACGATCACCTAGTATATCCTGTACCTGTTTCATTCCACCAGCCTCAGACGAGTCCGATCGTTAGGGATCCCAGCTCGATCATGCAACGCTCCAGGTACCAAGCTCGCGATCAATGAACAACACGAATCGTCCACAACATCCCTATGTCCGTCTGATCTCAAAACTGACATAAATGTACAGTCTGTACGAAATGCCCCTCTGCTCTTCAATGCAACGACGATCGGCGAATATACGCGGCCTGTGCTGATGGCACAACTGCGACGGCGACGGCGGCGGCGGCGGCGGCGATCCGTTTCCACGCACTGCTCTTATCCGCCTTCGCGCTCGACGGATACGAAACCCTCCACTGGACGCGCAGCTTGCCGGCCAGGCAACTGGGTAAGCGTTGTGCGAGATCGTAACTAGTTCACAGAATCTTGAAGCCTCGTTCATCATCAACTCAATTTAGGAGAACAAATAAAAATGGAGCCAGCATTTGTGATGACGTCGCCTGCGCCGTGCTGGCGGCTATCGGGTGCAGCCTTTCGCTCGAACACGGCACCAGCGAGCACGAGGCGCTGGCAGTCGATTCAGTACAAGCGCTGTAGTCTTTTTCCTGGAAAGACCAAGACCCACGTGACTGAACGTCATACTCAGCATTGCTCGCGCGCAACGCTGCAGATGACGGCATCAGAGCCAGCGGCGAGCGGCGCGAGTGCGCCGACTGATCTCAGCGCCTCACTTGGGCGCCGTCTGGCCCTAGGAGCATACATCGCCTGTTGGTATGCTGCAAACATTGGGTTTAACATCGTCAACAAGACGCTGATGAAGTCATTCCCGCTCTTCGTGAGTGTCACCGCCGTACAAATGCTCGCCGGGGCAACTATTTCGCTTTTTCTGTGGGGCACGCGCATGCATCGGTTTCAACGCGCGACACCCGCCGACTTGCGGAAAATCTATCCGCTGGCATTAGCGCATCTCTTTGGAAACCTCTTCACGAACTTCTCCCTGCGACAAATGGCGGTTAGTTTCACCCATGTCATCAAGGCAAGCGAACCTTTCTTCTCCGTGGTTCTGGCGAAAATTTTTCTTCCCGGTACTACCTTCTCCTGGCCAATCTATGCATCGCTGGTTCCAATTGTATTCGGTGTTGTTCTCGCCTCCGTGAGCGAAGTCAGCTTCAACTGGCCCGGTTTTCTTACTGCAGTTGCGAGCAACGTGTCCTTCCAGTCCCGCAACGTCCTAAGCAAAAAATTCATGAAAGGCGTGGAGTTCGATGACGTCAACCTTTTCGGCTGGATATCCTGCTTAGCTGCGATTACAGCTATCCCATTAGCCATAGTCGTCGATTACACGAAGTATGCAGGTGTGTGGAGTGCTGCGAATGCGTCCATTGGAGGTCTTTCATTGCTAGGGATGCTTGCGCTCTGTGGACTCCTGCATTACCTCTACAACCAGTTCTCCTATGTGGTCTTGCAGCGCGTCTCGCCGGTGACGCATTCGATCGGAAACACCGTGAAACGTGTCGCGGTTATTGTGAGCTCCGTGCTCTTTTTCCGAAATCCCGTTTCACGACAGAACATCATTGGGACTGTCATCGCACTCGCTGGAGTTGCCATTTACTCCCAGGTGAAGACGCTGCGAGGCGGTAAGGCGAAAAAAGCCTGATCCATGAAACAAACTCTTCGAGAAAAAGCGCGACGGCAAAATCTAAAAGACCATAGTTCACTCCATCTCTTGAAAAGGTCCTGTATCCTTGTTGTTTTCTTGCCGCTATATCCTAGTGCATTCTGGTGTATACTGCTGCGATTTTGGCACTCATGCGTTGAACCGGTCCGCTTCTAAGTCACATCGAAACATGGAGCACCATAATCGTCTATCGATGAACCAGGAATCAAATTCCAGGTATATGCATGCGGCGGTCCAGCGCCTCTGGCTTGTCGAAGCGGACTGTACCAGTGCCTTGCTTCGGGTGCGCATCCAACTGCCACTGTACTGGCGACTGGTTTTTTCATAACAAGTTTTCAGCGTTTCCGCATAACGTCTACTCAGAGTACTCAACGCTTCCGTCCAAGGCTTGCTTGAATTAAAGCGTGTGAACGCTCCAGAAGCACGAGATATTTTCGGATGTTGATTGAGGCGCTGAAGACTTGGTGCATAAAATGCTTGCGCGCATCGTTGGTGGTGCTCGCACACACCCCCGTGCAGGCCTGTCTTATTCTATTGTATCCTCATTTGACGTCTGTTCGTCTTCAAGGACACCATCTCGTGCATTCAGCTCTGTTTCAAGCTTTCCTGCTCAGCCTGCTTCAGCGTCTTCCTCGAATCTTGAAACGTGTACGTCATCTAGAGCGCATCGATGCGAATCGTACAGAAGAGATTCCAGCACTCGATTCGGGTGCTGGCGGGGGCCCCAGGAGTGCAGCCTTTGCGCGCTACAGCACGTCCAGCGCGATTGGCTACGAGCAAATGACACAACCAGTGGGTCATTTCTTTTTCCAAGTCATTAGAGACGTTGACGAATGCAAACGTCGCGAATCCTTGTAACCGAAACTGTTGGCGGCCCAGGCGCGCTCTCACGTATTCTCCAGACGAGGCGTTCAAAGTGTCCGCGCCTGCATGGCATGGTGCCCAGAGCATCAAGGTAGGCCGTGTCGTCGTCATTCCAGTTGGCGATGTGCTTCCTGGGGTCCATCAAGCCCGACTCTCGATGATACCAAGTCCATGAAGAGCTGAGCGGCGTCATCTGGTTACGGTTCAGGTATTTGGCTCCGCCCTCGTGATCTAACGGTAGGGCGAAGGCCTTGACGCCTTTCAGCAAACAAATTCCCTTATTCTATTACGAACGGTTCAGAATACGGGGTGGTTACTCGAGCCTGTCCTGGTGTTCGAAACGTGCATTAATCGTGATATTCCATCGGGTTCTATCGTTCATGTCCATTTGTTTCTTATTTTCTCAGTGTGTAGGAAAAACCACAAATGAGTCTCGCCAACGCTAATCGTAAAGTTGTTCGAAAGCTTCATATCTGCTCGCAGAGACCAGCTCCTTCTATTCCTTATCGTCCTCCTGACGAATTGGTATGGTTATGACCGCTACACGTCTTATTCGTTTTTCGCACCGCACGCATATGCACTAGGTTCACTGTGGAACGGCTGCGCACCTTTTCAATATATGTATCTTCAATTCGCCAGTTACTTTTCCGTCACCTCCTCCGTCCCGAGGACGCCCGCGAACCGGGACGCGTCGTTTCGCTCCTTTCCGCACTCATACTGACGAACAACGGACCAGTTGCCAACTGGTGAAGATTCAGAACGACGTGCCGAAGCATATTTACTCGAAGAACGGTATCACTGATGCCAACGACTCGTCTATGGATCCGTGGGCGCAAACGTGGCGTTTGACAGCGTAGAAAACGCCCGCGATTGGATTGACCCAGAGAGCATACGCTGGCACGAAGAGCAGATCTATGCCAATCTGAGCTGCGTATTCTTTAGCTGCTTTTGAATGATGAAAAACCGAATTGTGTATGAGCAGGACGGAAGAATGTGAAGAAAGAAGCCAGGAATTGCTTCGACATGGATTGGGTGTTACAAAATTCGGTCCGTTTTGCGACTTGTCGTCGACGAGACGACTGAATTGCCGCTGAGTCCAACGTTTTCGGAATGCACGCAATGCGCTTCTCGACGAACAATGGTCTCCTCTCTTTGATAGCCCATGTAAAGGTCTACCTCTTCTGCTGAATGCGATGTCTTCGAGTGACGCGAAAACACGTTGCTCCTGTAATAGACATTCGCGTTTCAGCACAAAGTAGATTGCGTCGTATTCAACGCGCGATGGTCTCCCATACAAACGCGCTATTTTCTTTGCCCATCCTGGTCTTCATCTCCGTTCGTATCAACGATACGCAAACTTCAACGCCTGCTGCTTTGGTCTTTTTTGATAAAGAACGAATGGAGTGGAACGAATTGGCGAGGAGACGATCGTAAAGAAAGATTTTGATAAAACATGGTTTAGGTGCACGATGTGCAGGTTACCCACGTCGAGAAGGGCGGCTCATCGTCCAGCTGACCGTTGATCGACTGACCTGAATGCATAACGAGATAATTTTCCAGCTAGCACAGACAACATCGACGCTTTCAGCAACACTTCTCCAATCAACACCATGAACGCCGTCGTTGAATTCCTTCAAGAAAACAACAAAAACAAACAGAGCGTTCTAGTGCAGATACTCCAGGATTCTCTGCTCTGATGGATAACGGCAAGTCACATGCAAGGTCGTTCGCAAAACGCTGCATATCGTATAGCACTTATTCTGCCGCCAAATTCTGTGTCGCGGTGTGAAGCTCCTAGAATAGCAAAACCGCCCGATAGACGTCCTCCACTGCATTTCAGGGTTCATGGCAGAGCGTCGGTGTTAGACGCTCGGAGGAGCGGAGCTAGTCTCGAGTTCACCGACTGCCGCACAGACACTCTCGCGAACACTGCATAGCAGTGCTTCCTGGACAGATTCTGGAATTGCGAGGAATATTTGCGAGGTAGCCTTATCAATAAGTTCGTCAAGATCAAGTTGACTCAGGAGAAAGGGACCCTGGGCTTGAGGCGAGGACGAGTCTTCGGCGAGCGTCGCTGTGGCTCCAGCACGCTGTTCGGCTTCACGCACAAGTCTACGGAAGCGCCGTTTCACCGCATCACGCCAGCCACAGTCCTCAAGCTGCTCTCTAAAAAGTCGACGCAGTCTCCACCACTCGCCGCTCGCCTTCAACGTCTCGAGCACGTCTGCCCGAACGTCGTGGGCCAGAGGAGGCTCCACCACCTCGTCAACGGCGCCCATGGGAAACGCACGCGCAACACTCGGTTGTCGCTGCTCCTGCGCCGAGCACCTCTGACTACCGCTTACACCAAGACGGAGCGCCCGAAAACAAAACCTACCTAACCCGAACGGCAACAGGTAGGCGTAACACTGTGGCGCTGCACGACAGCGTACGCATCATCTGCGTTAGGACTGCGCAAGCCGGAGGCGCAGCAGGTGGACGGCTACAGCACCACCAGCGCTTTGGGGATCGTCTACACAGGCAAGTTTTATCACTCATGGGGAACATTTCACTAGGATTCGGAATTCAGGGATGATGGGCGCTACGCTCACGAGTGCATCTGGGTGATCGAGTGATAATCTACGTGACAAGAGGTAGCAGCGACCACTAACCGTTCCTGTTGTTCGCGCAGCGTGCTCGCTGGCAACGCTCTCTCTCCTGCTGATTAGAGAGTTAAAAACCATCGTCTCTATCCTATATCATACAGGATTCTGTCATGGTATGCTTACGTTTCCGGACATGGCCGGTTCATAAAGAAATAGCCTTGCGGAGACGGGGTGTTGTCCTGTTGACACCAGCAAGTCAGCATTGAAGCGATGGCCGTGGCTGGGCATACTTGGACCTTGAACATACGAGCATCATAGCGATGTGCCAGGGGTGGCTTGCATGCTCGCCTGGCACTGCGTCGGGAGTGGCTCAGGTCCATAGTCCTCGCCTAGCAGACAGCGAATCTCGCAAACCAGCCACGGAATGCTTGGCGCTCCTCTGCTGCGATTTCCGAATACGATGCCAACAGAATTGTATGGTATCGCCTTTTAAGGTCCGCAACGAGAAAACCCGCTCCCAGAGGCTTTTTGATCGAAGCTTTTGAAGGTTAGTCCGTGGAGCGAGAAGCCTGTTCGCCGATTCACCGACGCCCATAACGCAGCATCAGTGCATGGCCGCAGCGCTTGTGCATGAATCGATGAGAGTGGTACCTCAGTTCGCGGGATACATACAGCGGCTGCACCTGCACCATGAAGTAACAGCGATGCAACCCGCTACCGCCAATCGTTGCGTTACACAGTTCCAAGTCATTGTAGAAGCGTGCATCGCGCTGCACCCAATGCACAGCCACCAAATGAACCTGCACCGCGCAGACATGACAGGCGGGATACTCGTAGGCGCCTGCTCCTGCCCTGACGTATCTTTTCTCCTTGCGATGCAACGACGCAGGCCGGAGTTTGTGCGTCCTGCGCATCGCAGCACCACCACCACCAGCACAGGCATGCCGTTCAATCATCAAACGCTGCATAACCGGTGCACATTAGTGGCGAGTGACCGCCATAGACAATACATCTCCAACTGACGTGCAGACGCCTCCAGTCTTTTTGGACCGGCCCTCTGCTACTGGTTTCAGTTTCTCGTTGTACACCTCGACACTGCAAGGCTGCCCTGCGAATTTTAGATCGTGTTAGCGCGTCGGGTCTCTTCTCCGGGACCGCATATCTCGTTCTATTGATTGCGGCGAGAACAAGTCACCGTTCTCGAACTCCATGCGTTTCTTGCCCCCGTTGGTTGTACCCACCAGTGCAAGGAGTTCTCGAACCTGTGCCCTCCGTTCCATTTCCTGTTCTTTCAGCGCTCCGTACTTTTTTACATCCTTAGAGCTCCGCTGGCACTTTTCCATCTCGACCCTCTGGAGTATACACCCCAGCTCGAAGTGTATATACGACGCTCAGAACTCATCTACCCGTATCGTGAGAAAACGATGTGTGCACTCCTTGTACACTCTTGTCGATGGAACAGGTATGCTCCTTTTTTGGAAGCCTAGCGTCCTGCTCCGTATGCTGTTACAAGCCTCCGCCTTTCATCCTCTTTGAGGGCGCTCAATTCATTGAAGAAGTTCGCGACGCGAAGCTGCTTCCCACAGTACAGTCTCATACACTTACGAGCTAATCGTGACTTGGTGTACTCCCCTCACAGCGCATCCCAATGAGCAACGCAAACTTCCATGAATTCCCGAAAATAGTCAAAGCCCGCTCCGCGGTTCGTCACCGCGCTCATAGCTTCCAGGCGCTCCTTCGCTCCTGCATTCCAAGTCCCAAATTTCTTCCTTGCATTCATTATTCACGATTCTAGGCGATACCTCGCCCTTGAGAACTTTACAAGACGCATGTCTTTCTGACGTCAGTTGCCGTCGTCACCATGTTCCGCACACTTGGGTGCTTCAATGGTTGTGATATTCAAGTTCCCGGGGGCCGCGCCAACGACAAAGTCGTTGTCCTGCACTTTCTGTGTCGCAGGATCCGCCACCTTCTTTTCTTCATGCTTCGCCGAGGGCGAAGCCGAGGACGGAACTGGACGATCTGCTTTCAAGCGCCGATGATGTACGCAGATGGCTACTCCATCGGTTTCGATCATCCCAGTGAACTGCTTTTGCTTGCTCACTTTGAGACGTTTGAAATCGAAGATATTCTTCCAGTACGTCTCCCGCGTTTCATCGGTGAACTCTATCTTGCTTAGATCGAACTCCGGACTGATCTCCCTCACGATGCCATGAATGACTCCGGAGTCGATAGTCACAAAATGTGACTTGATGTTGCACAACGGAACCACGTTGAGGCGCTTCCACATCAGGAAAGCCTTCCGTTCCAACGACTCTCCATTTTTTCTCACGCCCAGCTCCATCTCTGCCTTGCGTTCGCGTTCTCGGTCCAGAAGCACGAAATAGCTTAGGATGAGGTGATAACATCTTTTTTCATTTCCGTTACCTTTTCTGCAGGATTCGCCAGTCCCAGTACCGCACGATGCTCCTGTATAGCCGTACGCAATACAGAAGCTTCATTCCTGCTCCTGCGTGATGTCTTGTTGTCGACGGATTGGATCCTATCTTCATGCTGGCGATTGTTCGTGATACTTTCGATGATGCCGCAAATCCCATTGCGAGACAGGCCCGGGTACAGCGCAAAGATGGAACGTAACATGAAACGTTCGAGGATACTGAGCATATTGTTCTTCAGATTCGTGAGGTACTTCATTGCCCCGCATCCGTAAATATCCGCATCACCCATGTATCGAGTACCGTCGAAGCGGAATTCGGCGAATTTTTCGTAGAGGGCGTGCATTCCCTCATCTCTTCTCGACGCTGCCCCTGTGCCAACAATCAGGTGGCGAAAAAAGGTCTTGTTGAATAAACCTTCCGGAACCACGCGTCTTTTGATTTCCATCAGGTCCCGATACAGCTCCTTCACCAAATGCATTAGCCCTGACGAAGCCTTTATACCACTCATGGAGTACGAATCTACACAGTTTCTGATGGCCTCTCGTAACTTTTGCTTGTACAGATCCTTGATTTATCCAAGAAGACAGGCTTTTACAACAATCTCGTCGTATTGTCATCTTTCTCGCAGCCTTTGGCGTCGGGCCTTCTTCTTCTGCTTCTTCGTCATGTCTTGTTCCTCTACGTTTGACTCTGTTTTTCGTTTTTTTCCACCAGCAGGTGACACTGCGCCTCCGGGATCCTCTACTTCCATTTCGATTACTTTTCTTTTTTATTTTTGAAAAAGATCCTATTTCGAATGCGTCCGCTATAAATCGTGGAAAATCACTTGAATGTACTTGCTTGAGCGCTGAAACACGATTGAATCGAGAGAGCATACTCTGCTATGACTTCAACCATAATACAACTTGTAGGTTAGAGCTGCACACTAAAGGTCAGGATCTCGTTTCCCCTCAACAGCGAGATGCACGTCGTGTCTCATGCCTGCCAGATATGGAGATGCGCGTATCGACCGCACAATACGGAAAAAAGAAAAGAGACTAATCATTAAATAGCAACGATGTAACGATTTCATCCCCCCTCAACGATAAACATGAAAAGAGGGAAAATCTTCCCGTATTGTCGAAAGGTTGCCGCCTGTGCGGAAGGTCCCGCACGCGAGACGAGTCTCCCACGCTCGTGCTTGATGCTCGCCCCATTTGCACGTGCTTTAGTGAGATCTGAGCGACTCGTCCCCAATGCAGTCTACGCTGGGACGAGGAGCGGGTAGGCACCGTCTGGGCGTCGCTCTGGTCGCGATGGTCTCCTTGCATATCGCTTCCCATTACCGCAAGCTCTTGGTCTGTCTGCGCAGTTTGCAGGCTTCCACAATGATGAGATACACCGACCCCGTGCCGGATGATGCTCGCCTCGAGCCAACGCCCTCAGTGGTACGGAAAAAGCCGTTCTGTCTCCGTGATGCATTCGCTCAAGTGGTACAGGCGCTACGGCGGCTGCTCAAAGCAGGAACTCAGCGCACGATAGAACGTACTAGACGAGCAGTACAGCCGAAAGGAAGCGTGAATAATGGAAACTGAAGATAGGGTGCAGCGGCATGATGGACGCTTTCCTGAAAGCCAATATCCACCAACTCCGCATTCTGGGATCCATGGTCAATGTGAGCGATCTGTCAAACCGTAAAAATCGTCGCAGCCGTCTCCGTGCTCCGAGCACATCCAGATGAGGCTGACGCTTCTATTTCATTTTTGTATCATTTAATACATTTAAATACAACTATTGGACGTTTCTCGTTAACACCAGTCCACAGACGAAATCGTGACGCTGCGCAATGGCGCGCGCCGCCTCAAGCCCCTCCCGGAGATCGCGTCGCCCGGGTCACCAGCCCGCGAGCAATTCTCCGTTATACTCCCCCGAGGCGTACCAGGAGCGTTGCAGGCACTAGCGCACACACACACTTTGGCCGGCAGGAAGAATGCGCGCCGCTGAAGCTGCTTCTGACACTCAGAAGAGCGAGGCTGCCCCGAGGCTTCAGCTGGCGACGTGCGGTGCGCCCCTAGACTGGAAGGGAGCAACAGAGTCCGAAACGGAGGCAGGCGCAGGGCGCCTATCGACAAGTCTGTGTGCGCCGCTGACGTCCCCGCGCCAACACTCGTCGAGCCGCTGGTGTCTGAAACATTTATCTGCCGCGGAGCGCTGTCTAGGGTTCGAGTCAACCTCTACCGGTAAGTCGCTATGCCTGAATTGGGGACACGCTCCGCACGGGTACCGTTTCGTGAGCTGCACTTCCAGCGCAGGGAATGCGGCGGCATGCACTTGGCACGGAGCCGTCCGGGAGCAACCGGGCAGTCGTGCCGTTTTGACGGCTCCCGAACTGGAACATTGGTCCGTGACAACGCTGGCGGAGGCGGCCGGTTCTGTTAGCTTTCTAGCACCTCAGGCGGAAACCAGCGAGCACACAGCCAGCACACCAGCGGCTGCACACCCTCTGGGACGTGCGGCTTGGTCTCCAGGACTTTTCCATAATACGGCACGTCTGAGTTTGCTGAGCGACCAGCATTCAACACAGAACCCAGAGTTCGTTACCATCCAGGCGGCATGTGACGTGCCCGAGGGATGTGGTGCTGGGCGCTGGGGCGAACCCCCTGCGTGCAGTCTTGAGCTCGCGACGAGCCCAGTTGATGAACAGCCACCGCTGAAGCTCGATGTTCAGCTTGACACGGAGACGCGAAACATCGCCACGAGCTTCATTGAGGACAGCTTTCTCGAATCTGAGCAGGTGCCTCCTATTGAGGGATGCGTCAAAAAAGCAGACAGCGCGTCGCATGCATCGGCACTGGAGAAACGCCACCAGCCCTGGACTGCGTGCTCGCGTGCGTGTGCACGTTCGATGCACGCGGAAGAAGCAACGTGTCCTGAGATGCTTTTCCCGCGCTTAGCGGCGCAAGCTGACACGGGTGACAGGCGTGCGGATTCGGACGCAGGGCTGGGGGCTCGGACGCTGCGCGTGATGCGGCCGCCAGGCGCTTTCTGTGAAGAGCAGAAAGCCCAGGATGGAGATTCGACAGAGGAATCGACAACAACAACAACAACAACAACAACAACGGTACCGTCGAAACCGGGAGCACGCTGGAATCATCGGCTGGGATCACCTGAAGACGATTCAAGAGTCATTAGCAGCGGGCAGCTGAATTGGTCCGACTCGAACGGCGTTTCCGGCTATTGCTGTGCTGCGGAGCAGCAACTGAAACAGCCGAGGAGTCCGGCATCATCAGCACTATTGGAGCCGTGCGAACTAGCCAGTTATCTGGATCGCATGACTGAGCAAGCTGACGAGGAACAGCGGCGACTGACCGCGCTTTCAGAAACAGGTGCCCCGATCGAATCACCACGCGAAGCCGCACTGCAGCAGGAGCAGTGCGCAAGTGCAGCGTCTTCACCGGAAGAGGCTACGAAAGGTGCCGCCTCGCAAGGCGTCGGCCACGGAGGCACGCACGAACAGCAGCGTACCGCGAAGCAGCTCTTGGTGCTCGATGTACGGCCCCGGATGTCGTTCGTGTTCGAGCATATCCGCCACGCGGAGCACCTCTGGGTCGAACCTGACCGCTACTCGAGCGACGAGAAACGGGAGCTGGCCTTTGTGAGACATGTCTGTAAGCGCGTTCGGCAGGAAAGCGGTCCGCTGGACTTGGTGGTCCTCTACGACCACTGTACAGAGTCGATGGACAAACCGCTGTCGATCGCTGCAAAACTTGTCTGTGTGCTGAACGCAGAGTTTGCGCTCCGCAACCTGCAAGTGCGTCGCGTATGTCTGCTTAGAGGAGGATTCACTGCGATGTCTCGCGCACACCATCAACATATCATCCGCGTCTGCGACGATGATATCGGTATGAACCTCTGTGCAGCGATGCGCACTCGTGTTGGACCGCTGTTCGAGCGGCTGCTACATCAGTTTTTACACGAGCGGGCGCAGCCTGCAAGTCGTATACTGCCCTATCTCTATGTTGGTAGCGAGCGCGATGCATCGGATTGGAGTTTCCTGCAGTTCGCTGGTATCACACATATTCTCGTTGTGGGCAGCGAGCTGCGGCCGCACTTTCCTGGAGCGCTCACCTACAAACAGCTGCCTGCTCTCGACTCGAGTGATGAAGCGCTCGACAGCTTGTATCCAGCGATATTCGCCTTTATCGATGAGAGCCGTCGCGACCCGGACAGCACTATACTGGTCCATTGCTACGCTGGAATCAGCCGCAGTGTCAGCGCAGTGCTTGCCTACCTAGTTTACAGCGGCTGGACACTATCTGCAGCATGGGAATTGATGCGTGAGCGACGCTCCATCAGTCGACCGAATCTTGGATTCTGGCGCCAGCTCATGGCTTTCGAGAAGCAACGCCACGGCGTGCAGACGCTGTTGGAGCCTCCTTGCGTCTCTACGTTAGGGTTTTGCTGATGCTGCTGGTATTGAAGCTGCGGGGCGCAGCGCTTCTTATGCCGCGATTCCGACGCGGAACGAAGCTCATGAAACACTCCACCGGGATGGTCTTCTCAGTGACAACCTGCGTTCGAGTGCCGTTTCCTTTTCTGTCCGGCTGCTGAAGCGCGGCCTCGCTAAAACAGTTTGCCAAGGGCTTGCGCGGGCGTGCAGTGCCCTTGAGCGCCGCCACCAGTGCAGGCAACGAGCAACAGACGCGACGAATACAAGCGGCCTGCTGGCTACCGTTGCGTGCTGGTGAATTCATCAAGGCATTACGAATAGTTGGCGTTGCCGCTGCAGATGAATCCGACACATGCCGACACGAATTCAAACGTGTAGACTGGAATGAAAGCGCCCCCGAGCGTCGCATGGTTGCATGGATACTTCATTCATCACGCTTCCGTTGTCGACGCGGGGTAGCGCTTGATAGGTGCACGTCCGGATCGGAAACCTGCGGGATGTCGTGGGCGGCAGAACGATTGTCTGCCGCTGCTGGTACCGCAGCCGCTTCGCCATCCACAGCATCTTGATCAACGCCGACGATCTATACAGCAAATCCATGACCGAACACGACGTGCTGAAAGAGCGCTGGGGCACCATCGGCGAGCACTCGTCTGCGATAACCGCCGCACCATCCACGGCCTTTCAGCGATTGCAAGATTTGAGTGGACCATTTGTCGACTTGGAGCTCCGTGGCAGCTTCTCGAGTCCGTATCGCTCTGAAGAGAACAGCGTCCACGAAATCGAGCGCTCTGACAAAGAGCGCCTCATCTATGTACAAACCATTGCCAACTTTGACTTGCGTAAAGCTCGTCGCCCGAACAACATATCTGGAATCGGTACAGGATGCCCTCGGAGATGGTATGCAAGGCGTTGGAAGCAGCGGCGGCAACGCTACCCACGAATGCAACCTATGCAAGCAGCAGGAAGCGGCGCTCAGCCGGCGTCCAAGACCATGCCGCAGCTGGCGCAGTGGCACGCCAGCAACGCCGGTCACACCATCTCCTGCCTATCGCCAGTTGTCTCCGAGACGTTGCGCAGCCAATCACCGCTACTGCTATCTTCGGGACGGTATCCGTTGGAATGCACACGGCGTCCAGCTGGTACCCAAGGTGCGCTGATATCTCGACCAGATGCACTACAAACTCACGCCCCGCAAACAGTGAGGAAAGTCCAGTTTCGAAGCGGCAGAAGAGCGCTACCGCCTCAGCAGCTGGCGTCCAGTTTCAGACGCCAGCCATGAGCAATGGCGTCTGCGCAGTACGCAACTGCCTTCAGCGCCGCTTCCATGACCCCGCTGACCTATCAGGCAGTGGCGCTCGCAATCGAAGCTTTCGAGGCTCCCGTTCGTCCAGCCAGAAGCGACTCCTGAGCCGAAAGCAGCATTCGCGGCAGGACGCCGTGCGGGTTCTGGATCAGGGTCGCGAACGAGCCCTGCTCAGCGCAGACACCGCCTGCGAGCACCACCACGCGGTCGGCAACTTTCATGATCGGGACCCGGTGGGTTATCACCAGCGTCGTCAGTCGACGCTCTCGAATCACGCGCACGAGGTTCTCGAGTACTCGGAGCTCGGTCTCCAGATCAAGCGCCGAGGTGCACTCGTCAAGCGTCAGAGCAGTGGGTTCGTGAAATAACGCCCTTGCGATCGCAATACGTTGAATCTGGCCACCAGAAAGGCCCGCGCCTCGCTCACCAATCCGAGTTTGATAGCCGCCCGGGAGCTCAGAGATGAACTCGTGGGCAGCAGCCGCCTCAGCAGCGCGACGCAGGGCGTCAGCATCCAGCGCAGAAACCCTGTCTGCAGCTGCGTCGGGCGCCGCGGGAAAACGTTGTGCATCTCGTCCGTAGCTGATGTTCGCAGCTATTGTACCAGCGAAAAGCACCGGCTCCTGCTGCACTATTCCAAGTTGTCGCCGAAGCCACGCAGTATCCAAAACGCGCAGATCATGGCCAGCAAAGCGTATTGTCCCGTGATCCGGGTCGTACAACCGGGCCAGGAGCATGTGCAATGTCGACTTGCCGGATCCAGAGCCACCCACGAGGGCGCACAGCTCACCAGGTTCAATGGCTAATTGAAAACCGCGCAGTATGGGTGTATCGGGGCGAGTCGGATACCGAAAATGCACCTTGTCGTATTCAATGGCCGGTGGGGCGTACCCCACCGGCAGCACGATGCCTCCTCTACGGCATCCGGCGCTACCGCTGCGATCGTTGGGATGCTCTGGACGCGCGCTCAACGAACGCTCAACAGCAGCGACTTTCCCGGACGGCAGAGGACGCTCTGGAGCGGGCGTTCCCGTGTCGCTGTCTGGTTTCGCGCTCGTGGTTGTCGAGCCTGCATCACAGGAGTCACGATCGAGGACTTCAAAGATGCGCGCTGCCGCGCCCTGGGCTCGCACAAGCTGCCCAATAGCCGAGCTCAGCGATGTGACGCCAACTCCCAGGTTCACAGCATACATCGCAAAAGAGGTGAGTGCGCCAACCGTCAGGGAGCCGTGGTAGACCATTGTGCCTCCGTACCAGAGGACCCCAAGCAGCGATGTCTGCGCAGTCAGGAAACCCGCCCCCATGTAGATTCCTTCAATGACGGCTACCCGTCGGGCAATATCATAGGTGTCATCGATACGACGGTCGTATCGGGCCTGTTCCAATTGCTCTGCTGCAAACAATCGAACAGTTCGAATAGCTGCGATGCGTTCCGCCGCCACTTGATTCGCTGCTGCCAGCGCGTCTAGTAGTTGGCGACTCAACCGCCGAGCGTATCGGCCGAAAAGAGCAACGCCTGCGGCAAAGGCCGGGACCATGCACAGTGAAACTGTGGTGAGTTGCGGCGACAAATACACCAGGAAACCTATCGCTGATACAGTCGTAATAGAGGCGCGAATGCTGCGTGCGAGATTGTCCGTCAGGGTTCGCGCCACAGCAGAGGCATCCGCCGAGAGGCGGTTAACAAGCTCACCCGTAGAACGCGCATCGAAAAACGAAGTATCCTGCCGAAGCATCGCACTGAAGAGGTCCTTGCGGAGCGCTCGCGCGACTCGCTCGCCGGTGATGTTCAGGAGCAGCACACGGGCACCGACGGCGAAGGCGCCCAGCACGAATACCACCGCCATGATCACAGCGACTTGTCGGAGCTGCTCGAGGCCGTCTGCTGCAGTGAGAGCATCAATCATGCGTCCAACAGCGAGTGGAAACGCCATGGTGGAGAGCGCCGAGGCGACCTGTGTCGCTACTGCTCCTGCTAGAAGCCGGCTATGCGGCTGTGCTAGGCGCAGTAAGCGTCGAATAGACACTGCGTCTGGTAGCTTGAAGCGGAATTCGAGTTCGCTCGCACCATTCGTCGAGGCGTTGGTGCTGTGCTGCGGACCTTCTGCCGCTCGTCCCGTTGGTGTCGCCTCGCTGGTGCTGCGGCTGGTCGACAGATTCTGGCGGCGAACGCGTGCCTCGTGCGCTCGCGAAGCGTTGAAGCGCCCTTTCAAGCCCTGCTCAAACCGAGTCCACCGCGAGGCTACCTGCGTCCGGTAGTCCTGTTGCAGCGCTCTGGACAGTTCGCTGTGCAGCGGTGCGCTCGCGCCTGCTCGGAGCCGAAGAGCAGCGCTTGCCTGTAGCTGGCGCTCAGCAGAGTCCTCAAGCCGTGCATTTCTAGGCCCGTACTCCGCAAATCGTAACCGCTGCCGGTGCACATTCCTAGGAGTTCGTCCTATCGCGTGCACCAGGCTTGCAAGCCGGCCACTCATGAACGACTGCACGTGTAGTGCACGTACCGAGGACAAATGCCCCGCAACTCCGCACCGGTGAACGCAGTCTGCAGACTCCGCCAACCCAAACCGCTGCAAGTGCGCACTCCAGGTTGTTCGTCCTACAGTGTGCACCAGGCTTGCAAGCCGGCCTCTCATAAACGGATGCTCGTTTAACGCAGCTAACGAGGTCCGGGAAAGCTTCAACTTCGCTTCGCTGCGCTGCCTGCAGCTGGCGAATAGCTAGAGCCGCAGCCACCATGGCGCAACAATGCATGCAGGCTCCGCGTGAGCATCAATCCCTCCCTCGAGTTTTGTTGAAGCGTAACAAACCATGGGCATCCTGGATCGAATTCGTGACATAGAGCTGGAGCTCAAGCGGACTCAGGTAAATAAGGCTACCATGGGCCATATTTGCAGGCTAAAGTCGCGCCTGGCGCGCCTGCGAACACAGCTGCTTCTGGACGAGGAGAAGGCACGGAAGCAGGGCGCCGGCAGCGCCGAGGGCTTCGAGGTCCCCAAACAGGGTGACGCCCGGGTAATCATGCTCGGTGCACCATCCATAGGCAAGTCGACGTTTGTATCGCAGGTAACCGGTATCGACAGTGCCGTGGCTGCGTACGAGTTCACGACTGTGGACTGCATCCCCGGTGAGCTGCACTTGCGCGGAGCTCGCATCCAGCTGCTCGACCTGCCCGGGATCATCGAAGGCGCTGCACAGGGGCGCGGCCGTGGACGACAGGTTATTGCGCTGGCACGCTCTGCGGACCTGGTACTTATGATGCTCGACGTCGGTAAGGACGTGGACGCGCAACGGCGGTTCATCGAAAGGGAAGTTGAATTGGCCGGTATTCGCTTGAACAGGCGCCCGCCGAACGTCATGTTCCAACTGAAGAAAGCGGGCGGGGGCATCACCTTTAACGCTACCTGCCCGCTCAGCCATTTGGATGAAAAGCTGGTGTACGCGATCCTTCAAGAGTATCGAATTTATAACGCCGACATCCTGGTTCGTGAAGATGTAAACGTGGATGAGTTTATTGACGTCATTGAGGGGAACAGAGTGTATGTTCCGTGCATCCACGTCTATAATAAGATTGACTTGATCACCATAGAGGAGCTGGACCGCCTGGCGCGGTCGGATCCGTACCACGGCGTGGTGCTCAGTTGCGCACTTCGCTTGAATATGGATGAGGTCTTGGAGAAAATATGGCGAGCGCTGAAGATCGTCCGAGTCTACACCAAGAAACGCGGAGAACCGCCAGACTTTGAGCGACCTCTGATTCTGCGCTCCAGCCAGGCGCGGGTAGCGGACGCCTGTCGCAAGATCCATCGATCCCTCGCCGACCCGACACAGTTCCGCTACGCACTGGTCTGGGGACGCAGCACGAAACACGACCCTCAACGAGTAGGTCTATCTCATCAGCTTGCCGATGAGGATGTCCTCTGTGTAGTCACGAAATAGACGTGGGTACTTGTTTTTCATTTGTATGCGATGGGTCGATGCCAACAGACGCATCGGGACGCTGCGCGAGCGGTGCCCTTTGCCAAGGATTTTCCTCATGGGTTACCGCGGACGCTACCACGCTCCACAGTATCCAGTACGGTGTTCGCTCATCGATCACAGACATATCTGATCCAGTGAATGAACGGATAATACGCGTACCGCAGACGTTCGCTCTGACGCTGAGCGGGCTACCTAGCGTGTGTGTCGCTTACGGATGGTACGGCACCCCTGGCCGTACGCCTGAAGGAGGCGATCTGCTGCGCGAGTGGTATCGTTGCGCGCTTCGCGAATACGCACCGCGGATATGCACCCTATGAAGTCATGCAGTGGCGCGCATGGACACGCACGCTACGAGCATGCGTGCGTGCATGCGTGCATGCGTGCACGCGTGCGTGCGTGTCATCCAAATGCCTTCGAAGGCGTCGTGTGCGAGCGCATGCTTCGCTTTTACGTGTGCGCACGGACGTATCACTTGTTGTAGGTGTTATGTGCGTTAGCAAAGCGGTAGCGTTTTCCAAGAAACGGATAGATCGAAGCAAGCAAGCTTCGATCCGCGAACGACTGGACCAGCTTCGCTATGTGCGTCGTGCTGGTGCCATTGGAGCGCGCGCACGCGCTCTCTCTCTCTCTCTCGTGAATATCGGGAACCCCGGAACGTTCCGTGAATCTAAGCGCTCGTGACGCACTGCATTTTTTGCATTTACGAGACTCTAGCGAGAACAGGGACCTTTGCGGTAGGCTTCTTCGTAGCGCGGTCCGCTTTCGCTATACAGCAGTGCGAGGCGGTGAACGCATTTCCATGGTAAGGGCACGCGATAACCTAGCGCAGCCGCTCTTGCGTAGCTGAATCGATGGCGAGATTGCAGGAGCGGTTGTGCAGCGGGCTGCCCGCGGGTACGACGCCCGACTCACTGCCCATTTGCGGGTCGTGCACGAGCGCTCGATCCCTCGCGGTGCGCCGGCGCGCTTGCCATCGCATCCCTTTCGATGGAGCTCTGGTTCGGAATTACTGGATGTCAATGGCAGGGCGATACGAAGCCAGCGTACGACTGCGATGAAGACGCAAACTTCCTGAAGCTTTGAACAGAAAACCGTATCATATTCTCGAATGATCAATTGAAACGAGCCACGGCCGGAGCGGTGAGAAGAGCATCGTGCGTGCACGATTTAGAGGACCTTCTGCATCTTTATGCGTCTTACGGAGCCAATTTGATGTCGATTCATTTCGGGGAATGAACCGGTACTGCCGCGAGCATCCCGCCACCGCCGCGCGAACATTGCCAGGAGCCTACAATCGGGTACCCCCCGAAAGCGCTCGACCGTCGCGTGTGCGCCTCGAAACTCGCACAAGCGGCCGTCGAATTCCTCGAATACCGAAGCGGCTACGGCTCGAGGTGGTCGTGAATCACACCCGAACTCGATGGGAAACGGACCACTCCACGAAAGCTGTGTGAGCGCGTGGGTTACGGCTCCGGAGCGCCAACGGACTGCGCCAAGAAGAGAGGCAGCGCCGCAGTTCTGGCCCCAAGCACCTCGGCATGGCGATATACAGAGATCAGAGGAAGAAATTTCGGATGAGATCGAGGAACTGCACGACGAGCCACAAGACGGATTCAAGCTTTTGACAGTGAGGCACAGGTTTGCGAGCCCCCGAATCTGTAAAACAGCCGGCCGGTGTGTCGTACGATTCCACCAAGTGTGTACAGTCCATGATCTTTCTCTCCCCTGCTAGTCGCTGAAGCGCCTCGACGACGGCGCGCACGGAGTCCAACCCCGATGACCAGTCACTGGAATGATGAGGCGGCAATCGGGTCGGCAGGGCGGCCCCCGAACGCTGTCTGGATGCGACGCACAGCCTCTTGGCAGGCCTCGCGCGGCGCAAACGCCGACAGACGCACATACTCGACGCCTGCTGGGCCAAATCCTGCCCCAGGGACCGTAACGACCTGGCACTTTTCCAAAAACTCGGTGAACACGTCCCAGCTCGAGCGACCGGGAAAGCGGACCCAAATATAGGGTGCATTGCGGCCGCCGTAGACCGAGAACCCAAGCGATTCCATACCCTCTCGCAGGATGCGGGTGTTCTCCAGGTAGTAGGATATGAGTTGCTCGATCTCCGCGAGACCTTCATCATCTAGGCACGCCATGCCTCCTTGCTGTGCGATATTACTCGCACCGTTAAAAGCCGTGTTCATGACTCGCCCAAAGTCCTTCGCGACTGGTGTTCCGTCAGCAAAACGAAGCGCTGAAGGCACAACTGTCCAGCCGAGGCGTACACCCGTGAAACCCGCGTACTTGCTGAATGAGTTCACTTCAATAGCGCATTCAAGCGCTCCATCGATTTCCAGAATAGAGCGCGGGACGGCGGGATCACGAATAAACGGCGCATATGCTGCATCGTACACAATGATGCTGCCGTTGTGTCGCGCGAAGGCCACCAACTCTGCCAGTTGCTCTCTCGTTGCGGCAGCTCCAGTTGGATTGTTCGGCGAACAAAAGAAAATGAGATCCGTGCGCGGTGTCTTAGACAAGTCCGGGAAAAAGTCATTGGCAGCGTCGCAGCGCATGTACACGATGCCGGCATACTGGCGGGTATCGGCATTGATACGACCAGTCTGGCCCGTCATAACCGCAGTGTCCACGTACACAGGATAGCTGGGGTCCTGCACCGCCACAGTGACCTCGCTACCGAAGACCATCTGGAGACGGGCGATGTCGCACTTGGCACCGTCGGAAACAAACACCTCCTCCGGCCTGATGCGATCGCCATAGAGACGTGAAGCGATGCTTTTTCGGAGCGCATACAGACCCTCGCCATCGCCGTAACCGCTATAGCCTTCTTTCGTGGCAAGTTTCTTAGCGCCTTGCGTCAATCCCGCGCAGATATGCGGAGGTATAGGCTGCGTCGTATCGCCAATACCTAACGAGATAAGCGCTGCATCTGGGTGCTTCTCCAGGTACTCTCGTCGTCTTTGAGCTATTTGTGGAAACAGGTACCCACCCTGGAGCTTCGAAAAGTTTTCGTTGCGCGGCACCCTGGTATGCATGGCGAGGAAACGCCGCAGCGGCGACGAAGCGCGGCAGTTGGCGTGTCGCGCTACCCGGCACACACCCACTTGGTGGAAGCTCGCTCCAGCATCTTGAGACCTATTACCTAAGAACGATGCTTTCTGGAGCCAACCGCTTCCACATAAGGAGTTTACGTACATGACAAGTTCCGATACAGGTGCCTGCTTGTTCCACAACAGAACGCTGAGAAACGCTCCGCATTACCAAGACGTCCGCGACGACGAGCCGTGCGCGCTCATCCAGCTATAAGGGCGCCCCGCCGACGGATCGCTGCAGCGACGCCATTTCGCGCTGCGGCATGGGAACACGGCGCTTGAGTACGGAATGCTCGATCCTGGATGATAAGATATTCTTCTACCGATGAACGATGTATGCAAGGAGACGCATTGCGGTATGTGATCCGTGCATGCTACACGATTGCTCCTTGTGTAATCAAAAGTGCACTCAATGATCGATCCTGGATCATAAGATATTCTTCTACCGATGAACGATGTATGCAAGGAGACGCATTGCGGTATGTGATCCGTGAATGCTACACGATTGCTCCTTGTGTAATCAAAAGTGCACTCAATGATCGATCCTGGATCATAAGATATTCTTCTACCGATGAACGATGTATGCAAGGAGACGCATTGCGGTATGTGATCCGTGAATGCTACACGATTGCTCCTTGTGTAATCAAAAGTGCACTCAATGCTCGATCCTGGATGATAAGATATTCTTCTCCGGTCTGAGATCAGTGAATGGCACTGCACTTGTCCCGTGTGCTGAAGCGCTCACAGCCATTGGTACCTACGCATCCCAGACTTTAGACATTTGGAAAAGGCGCATCTGAATAGGAAAACTCGAAGAAGCGGCAGCAACTGGATACAGTACACTCGAGCGAAGTTTCCAGTGCGGCTGGTGCGAGCTACTCGACGCACGGCGCTTCCGCGTCAGAACTTGCACTGCTCTCTGTGCTGAAAGCGTTATCCCGTGAACGCGCGTCGAGTGTCCCGCTCTTGTGTTCGCATTGACGTTGACTTGCTTTGGACTATAGTTTGCTTCGGGGAACTCTATTCACGGCTCTCTTAGAGTTGCCTGCACTGAGTCAGCGGTCCACGCAAGGCCGTAACCTCAACCGGTGACCCGGCGGGGTCGTTGCGGCTGCCTCGTGCACGCTCCAGTATCCGGCTACGTACAGACGCTGGGCTGTCTGCGCTACCCGTTCTTCAGCTACGCATAAGGGGCGTAGACTGAACGACGCAACCGATTGCACAAGTGCTTATGCTGAGGTTGCCCCGGCTGCTCCTGGCTCCAGGCAAGCGAACGATAGACTTGATCCTGCGCCACGAACCTCGGGGGATCGTGAGAGAGCTCACCGTTCGAGTTCGCTTATCGGGACCGCTGGGCCCTGGCCCAGTCATCGTACCAGCGACAGAACAAGGTAACTGGTTCCGAGAAATCCGGGGGCTTCCGCCCTACGACCCCGTGGCGGACGCGCAGTTCCCCAGTGTTCCCGCAGATACCGATACAGAGACGCATCTGCCGATCCATCTGCGTTGCTCTAGCGGCATCGGGCTGGTTCGCGTCTATATTCAAGAGTGTGACGCGGATATTGGTATACCGGTCCATATTCCGCGTCCCGATGCGGAGGTGACCCGAGGAATCCCGTCGATCGTGCCGTATCCCGTCGAGCTGAAACACGTGGAACGCACCGCCACCGCCACGACCCGCGAGGACTTTGACGGTGAGGCTTTCACGACTGTCCACCTGCCCCCCGAGGAAGAACACTCATGAGAAACGCTCACAACCGGAGCCTCCTTGGGATCGATGATGCGATCGGCACCAGGGATGCCTTTTGAACTTTCCTGGAGCGCGTAGGCCAGCACGTGGCGGATGCTCGATGGGAAATCGGCGCGTTCCTTGTTGGCTAACTTCAAGAAGAGTCTTTCCGGTTCACCTTTACATTGCCTATTTGCCCACTGTGTACGCATCGGCGAGCGCGCGCATATCCAGTCACGATGGGGCCACCTTCATGCTATCGCTGAAAGCAATGCTCGAGCAGCGTCATGTATGCATCACCGCCTGTCACACGATTATGCTTCGCTGCTGCGCCTCGGTGTCGCGGAACATCGTAACCTGGTCCCCGCTGGCGCCACTATTCATGCAGCCGCATGGCCCTTGCTGCCTGCAGCCTGACAGCTTTCGCTCTGCAGGCGCACGCCGTGTGCAGTCGTCGTCCTGTTCCAAGACCTGAACGCGCCGCAGATTAGGTTCCAAGGCAGTGCTGGGTGCTATCCTTCCCAAAGAATATGATTATGTAAAGGTTCGTTGCGGAAGAGTTCCCTGCAACTGGCTGCAGCGCGCTGCTGATGCCTGCCAGGCCATCGCTATGAAACAGCGCGGCCGCGCGCTCTACTTCTGGTTTGATGCGCTCAGCAACTAGCTTGGCGATGCCAATCAGAATGTCGTAGTCGCCAGGACCAACCCCACCGGATCCAGTCGAGTTCAGAGAGTCCAAATGGAACGGGAGCTGCGACGCCTCAGACAGCACTTCGATAGCCGGACTTGTCCAGCCGCGATCGAGGAGAGCTCGATCAGCAGCTCCCTGCACCACATCGCTGCAGTTTCCGTCCTGAACGTCTACCGGTGTGCACTGCGCTTCCACGGCCAATACGACACGATCGGCGGCCTCTTGAAGAATACGCGTGAAACACAACCCCTGCGCAACGTGGTCGATGGGGTGGCTGGCGTTCGCTCCCCCGCTCTCGCTCAAGTGCCGCGTGGTGTTCACCCAGGTTTTATTGACCTCTTGCAGCAAGGCAGAGTCGAAACTCGTTATGTTTAGAGAAACGCGATCCACTGGAAAAAGGAGCTCCTTTGCCGCAGCTATTTCCAAGTCTCCAGCGGGCAGAAAGCGGAGGTCAACTGCAGCTGCGGCAGCCGGCGCGACGGCACCGTAGTGGAGCAGTGTGAGCGTCACCGACACCAGTAATAGTACCGTCCAATCGCGCATTTGCAACGAGAGCTTATTTGGACAAAGAAAGCGCATTGCAATTCGAAGAAAAACGAGCACTACAAGTGCAGCAAAGTGCAGGGTGGATGCAGTGCGTGCAAGCGCTCAGACACGTGGTAGAGAAAACGCCACGCCAATGGAAGCAGTGCGCTCGCACCGCCCTCTCTGCGAGACACGCGCCCCGGCAGGTGTTGCGCTCTGACTCGGCGACATTTTTTTCGTTTGACAGTTTGCAACGCTCTGCTCGGATTCAGAGCGTAGATACTCCAGAATACTACATCCATGTCAGACAAGACCGAAACAGGGATGCCTGGCTAACTCGGGGTATACACTAAAGTTTGGGTCTTTTCTACGTGTAACCAGCACAAGCATTTGTGGGCAAGTTCTGCGAATGCTCCCTTTTCCTTTGTCTTAACTCCGGCTTTCATTTCGCAGGTTTCTCCTTGGCCCCAGCACTGTTATACGCAGAAAAAGATGCTGATGATAGCATGAAAGTCGCGATTTCCCTAATTCTGGCTGTTGTCAACACAGGGTATGCATAGGTGGTCGTTGGAATGTGCGCTTCGCTTGCCATTCTTATCTTATTTGTAGACTGATCGGTGCGCATTTTGCCTCGGTGACACTTGACTACGGTCAGATTGTCGGGTATGTTCACCGCTTCTCGGCGTCCGAGGTCCGGTCTATGACGCCTGAACGCTTGCTGCATCGCTCGGTGCATGCGGTTGATGGGTACACAAGGCTCGTCTCGATGCCATGCTTCGTTTCGCACATGGTACAGTATTCCACGATCACGGGATTCTCCGGGGTGACCCCGTCGAAAGAGTGGTTGCGGTGCACGAACAACAACCCCTAAGCACAGTCAAGGGTTATCGATGCGAAGAGCGCACCGTCGCTGTCTACGGAAGAGGACCGAAACGGCAGCTGAAGCTTAGATTGAAGCTTCCGACTGGAGACAATATGCGTCGACCACACCTCGAAGCAGTGAAGTCGGGACCCTAACGCTGAAATCAGTATTCTTTGACTGCGAGCAACAGAGCTGGAAGGAAAGGAGAGACCCCGTAGTAAAAATCGGATATCGCAGACCGGAAAGCGAAACAGTCGCACGAAAATTCCGAACAGGCTGCTGTTCACGACATTGGAAAGAGACCCATACATTATTCTTTACATCCAAGTTACTCCACCTGGTGCGTTTCTTTCTTACAGTGTAGTGAGATGGCTGTTGCACGCACCTGTTCACCGTTCGTCGAAGAGTGCGCCTCGTCCAAGTCGCCGCTCTCTACGATGCTTGCATCCGTGTTGCCCATCCACATCGCACAATCGGACACCCAGTTCCTATAAACGTTCTGCCAGTCAAAAAAAGATCATGTTTGCAGGGTGGGTGCATCCGCGGCTGCGTCTGCTAGTGCCAAACGCTGCCTGTAGGTAACCGGTGGCAGCGAATACCAGTAAGGTTTCAGGACTGCGTCACAGACAAATGAGGATGTATCTCGGCATCGCCGGGTCAAGACTCTTTGTTCCAAGGGATAGCTTTCGTCAAAGCCCCGATACCATGGAATCGGAACGAGCACTTGTGCTGCGCATCCAAAACCTGGGTGCGTTGCTCACCTCTTCGAATGCAGCGTGTTGTTATCATTGCTACTGCTGAGGTTCAACGTATCTACGGCACTTTGATCGCGACGCAGGAGCCCGTGGAACGCGTTGGAATCCGGTCAACTTTACAAATGCACTTCCCAAGAGGGAAACACAGCTGATCGAGGGCATCACTAGCGCATCTCGAATCGATGCCCCTAGGGGTACCACGTACCCGCGCGCGCGCGCTCTCTACAGCAACTTGGGCAACGATACATCCAGCACCGCCACGAGCATCCTCAGAAGACTGGCAACAAGAAAAAGTCGCCGGATCGATCAAAGCTCTATCGCAAGGCCTAAAACCGGTCTGGAGCTATTGGAATGCGAAAGGGATCACGAACGAACGCTAGTCGCTTCTCTGGTTATCGATCCTGTTTCGAGCAGGGAAACGGCACCGATGCATCTGAGCAGCCACCTATCCCGCTATGGCTGGTCGCGACGGCAGGCGGCAAGCCGCTCTTGTGACTGTGGAAAGGGCGCTACGCAGCAACCAGGTACCTCTCAGACAACCTGGGTGCAGTGCAGATGTCTGTGCGTTTTTCCCGACGAACACACTCCTGGCTTACTTCGTGTAACCGCTTGAAGGCGTAGGTGCTCTCAGGGGCACCCGGTGTGTACCAGCGCGTCTGCTGCGTTCTTCTACAAGAGCGAGGATGAACGCTCAGGCCACGAGTGAGGGCGCACCAGTAGTGCTGCTCGACTCGGCCGTGCTAGACTTTCTTCTTATGGAACTGGTTGCCGAAAATACCGCATCGTTGTTGCCTGCTTCAGCAGCGGGTTTTGGAAAACCGGACGCACCAGTGCGCCACGGGTCGGTACCAGCACCGCTGTGGCAGCGACCACGAAAACCTCAGCACCTCCACACGACAAGCGAGAACGACCAGGGCACTGAAGCACTCACAACCGAGACCCTGGCGCTCGCTCGAGTCGAGGAGGCCGGCTTCTACGTCGGTGAGCGACTTGGCCCTCGAGTGCCAAGGGTCGGGGCCCTCGCTGGAAACCCCGTCTCAGAGCTCGATGCCTTGAAAGTACTTTGTCGTGACCTGTGGCGAACTGTTTTCGGCAAACAAGTGGACAGCCTGAAAACAAACCACCGTGGCGTTTACGTGATTTTCGATGCGAGCTTTCGCTGGCTTCGCCATGTGCAGGAACTTCCCGAGAGCGTAGGAGCACCATCCTGGTACTGTGTGTTTCCAGCCGGCCTTATTCGGGGCTTTCTCGCCCAGCTTGGACACCCGTGTACGGTGCAGGGCGTCTGCGAGCCGGCACCACCAAGTGCGGTGTTCACTGTTCGCATGCGCTCCTCATCCGCTCCGGATTCAGAGACTGTAGCGAGCGAGCCCAGACAAACGTAAAAGCTATCATTGAGATGCCTGTGTGTTTCAGGGAGCAACCGCAGCAACGGACAAGAGCGTGCCGAATTTTCCAGTCGAGCGTTTGCGATAGGCGTTGCCGAGTGAACCGTCCGAGTTGGAGCTTCCACGCAGGTTCATGAGCAGTACGCACCCATCGTATGTGAAAAACCGGTGCCAGCCAGTACAGGATTCCCGGTCTGCTTTCCCGCTACCGGAAGCAGACTTTAGGGATGCTCGGATCCAGCCTCTGCGGTGGCAGCGTGCCGATGGATGTAGCGCAAACCGCAGTACTTGCACACGCTGGGTGCTGGATCCGCAGCATCCACACGAATGTATTCGATGGGATGACCCATGGCAACGTTGGGTCCACCGTTGCATGCGATGACCTCGCGTTCGACGACAAGCGGCGGAACCTGCTCGATGAGCTCCATGGCGTCGGAGTGCCACTTGGACCTCACAAGGTTCCGGTCAACCTTGGGCGGTACCTGTCCGTCGGGATAGTGCATTCGATACCGAATCAACCCGTCTTTGGGTGCGAGGGCGTCGGTTGCAAAGCTTCGCCCCAACAGCGGCAAAGGCGTGGTCAAGTGCGGGGTGCTCGGCACGAGCCCGGGCAACGACGGGGTGACGGCGCGCCACACCAGCGCGCCTGTGCTTCCACGCACCAGTACAGTTCGCCACATGTGCACCAGTACTATGTAAGAATACTTTTATAAAGGCCACTCACTGCAGCGAAATCGATGCCAAGCCCAGTTTCTCGGCAAGACGCCCGGTGGTAGCGACGACTTGCCGGTGCCGAGTCCGAAGCGCGCGTTTTGCCGCGTATAAACTCCTGAATGGGACAGCAACTACGAAAACGCTGGCAGTGCCCTGTATGGCGACTCGATGTCGTTGCTCAGTACGATCCGTCGAATACCAACACCTATCGAGTCCCAGCAAATGCGAACTGGGCGCAGCTGAAGTGCACCAGAAGCTTGCGGTTGAGACACGATGCGGCCCGATTGGGCGTTGCGCCTGTTTCTCTTCATGGACGGAAGGTTTGCCCGAGTCCGCGGATCCCCGACTGCGCAGTTGTCATCGACCTTCGGGAGAGCGTCCGCGGTTCCCGCACCATATCTTCAGGGCCCACCCACTGCCACAAACCATACGTATTTTCGAAACGGAGCGACAGTGTCGTTGCGCTAACGCTATGACGGGCTGGGTGCCACCGTAACGCAAAAGCACCCGTGTCGATGGGAGCCTCATGCTTAATACGTCGCATATGCGGTGCTTCTTTGGCGAAGAACTGCGGCATTCGTTTAACGCTTTAGATCCTCGTGTGCTACACACACACACACAGCACACACGTGTCGATGGCGCTGGGTCGATGCGTCGAGGCACCCACCCTGGGCATATGCAAATGCTCGCGGTTCACTGGACGTAAACCTCACCTCTTCCGCGTACGATGCTGCTTCAGGTTACATCCCGACGACTAGAGCGTGGTGTAGTCCAGGAGCTCGTTGGATGCCGAGGTCACCGAAGACCTTAGAAGCAGGGACAACAGAAGCGCGCCAAGCGCATGCCGAGTGGCTCCCCAAGTGGCATCGCGGTGCGACCGACAACACCCTGGACGGTGATCCGAGCACCCCGGCAGCCAGAGGACATTCAGCGCTGGCAACAGCACTGTAAAAGCACTATTGCGAAAACTCATAGGAGAAACGTCGCACGATGGAACGTACGGAATGACCAGTATCGTCGTGGGGAAGTACGAGGAGTGGCTTCCAGAACTTGAACCAAGGGTATGGACCGACAGACGCATTACCGGTTACCCGAATCCATACCGCAATACAGCGTCCCTGGTGATGTTGAGCGTTCTGTCCATCAAAAGCAAAAGCACCCTTGTGTTCAATGAAACGAAAAAACTGTAGATCCATAGAGTGTAAAGAAATATACTCCCTCGCAGACGCCTCCCGGCCTTTTTTGACTGGCCGCCTGCAGCCGTTTTCAGTTTCTCCTAGCACACTTCGCATCTGAGAGGTTTCCCAACAAACATAGATGGCCTCATATCTTCAGCAGTCGTCTTCAGCACCACACATCGTCTGGTATTGATGGTGGCTTTAAAGTCAAAGTTCACGATCTCCATGCGTGCATTGCCTCTGGTTGAACTCACCATCGCAAGGATTGCAAGAACTCGTGTCCTCTATTCGACTACAGTCTCGTCATCATCCTGTCGGACAAACACCTTTTGTCATCTACCTACCCTGTTCTTCTTCTTCTTCTTCTTCGTCACTTGCACTTCTCCCTCGATGGTCGGCGAGAAGATCGAAATTTTCGTCCTTTTTCTCTGGCATCTGGCGATGACGGCCTCCAGGATCCTTCACTGCCATTCCCGTAAGTTTATTTTTTTAAAAGGAACACACTTTGAATGCTTCAGCTACAAACCCTGAAAAATCACTTGATTACACTTACTTGAGGGTTGAAACACGATTCAAATGAAAGACTCTAAGAACCTGAGAGGCGACCCGAGGTACGGCGCTGTCGCCTGCCGCACCGGCGCATGCTCGGGCAACAATGTGGGGCTGCAATCCGTCCATCCACTCGACACTCGTTCCTTTCTTGGTAAAAGACTTTTCTGTTTACCAATAAGGCGTTTCCTGGTGTTTGAAGGTCTTTTTCTTTGACTCATCATTTTGGCACTTTGATACGCACCAGTTGTTGCACGAGTCAAGGACTGCAAGTGTGAGTCGCCGTAGAAAGCAGGCTCGCTGAAGACTTTCGCCACAGTATGCCTCAGCGGCGGTTCACTGCAGCGTCAGAGAACAAGCCGCGGAAAACGATCTTCGATGGTCTCGAGTCTGGGCCTCTGCGGAGCATAGCGCAGAATCCAGCGAGTCGACTCGCCAGCTCCGTCGAGACGCTCGCGAGTGCCGGCGCTTTCCCTGGCGGAGTTTCGGGGCTCTCTGCCGTCGGCCAGGAGGCACTGCTCGTGCTCAACTATCGATTTCACGAATACAGAGCGTCGGGCTATCAGGGACAGGTCATCTGGTCGCGAACATGTTACTGCGAGACGCAGCCGTGCGCCGGTCTGTCCATGTTCGCGGAGCATCGCGTTCCTCGAGCCGGTCGAGTCAAAAGCAAGCAAGGCGCGCGCGAACATTACGAAACGCTTTCGTGCTCAGCATACAGCTCAAAAGATCCATGTCGCAATGACGAATGCTGTATAGCTTCAGCGACGGCAAAGACGAAGAGGACGACGACGCGGATACCCCACTCAAACTCGAGCGCATCAGGCGCAGAGATTCGAAACATCTTCATCCATTCGGTGGATCGTCGACTTTTCATGCCGGTGTACCAGATGCAGCCGACCATTCGAGTTCGACCCCGTATGATCATCGCAGCGCTTCATCGTCATCTCTGCGCTGTTCTGGAACCCGAACGCCTGCTGATACAGGATTTCGACTGCGAGCATGCTCGCATCCTGCATCGAATGGTGTCTGGTCGGCTCACGGGGCCAACAACAGATCCAGGAGAGGCGTTTGGATTTCGTGCCCTTGCAGCGATGCTCCATACCTGCGTTCAGTCGAATGAGCGCAAGCTGCAGTGGATCAAACAGCAGCTGCAGCACGGCCAACTGCACATCAATACCGTGGAAAAGTCCGCGGCTCCGCGGCTTTTACAAGGCGCAGCACGACAAGTGGCACTCGTAGCGCTGCGTGCCCGGAACCTCCGTGTCTGCCTGGAGGAGAGCCTCGACGACGGTATTGCGGAAACCGTCGCAGCCTGGGTCGGAGAGTGCATCCCCGGCGATGACGCTGGGATGCGGGCATCATTTGCCTCGACTCAAGAGAGCGTCCACACGCTGATTGAATGGGCGCTATGGCAGTGCCATGATCATGAAATGTCTGCAGCTGCCTTGCGGAAGCAGCTGCACAACATTGAAGAACTGACAGTGATTGCGCTCGCAGCGAAACAGACTCGGCTATGGACAGTGAACATCAGCTGTCATCTGTGGTTCTGTACGATCCTGATAATGCTGATTCCGGCGGATTTTTTCGGAATGAACATTGCGATTCCAGCCTATGAGGAAACGGCTCCCTCCTGGCCGTGGTTTGTCGTCGTTGCCGTCTCGCTGGTCCTCGGTGCTGGATTTTTGATGATGGGGATTCTTTATTGGAAGCGGAAAGGGATGATGTCGATTCTGTTCGCAAAGAGCTCGCCGCCGCCGCCGCCGCAGCAGCAGCAGCAGCAGCCCAGATGCTCGTTGTGTGAGCGAGGCGATGAAACGGTCACTTCTGGGAGTACGAGTGCAGCGATTGATGCTGCAGAATGCTGCTAGGGTATAATGCTTGTACGTGCTCGGTTGGTGCCCCGAAGACCTGCACACAAACACGTACGCAGCCAGAAACGAGTGACTCGGTGCTCGCGCGCTTCGCGATGCGAGTACAATATCGCCGTTCAAGTACTGCAGGTTTGTATGCAATGTGTGCTCGCTTTCGAGACGCAGCTGAATTGCGAACAAGTGGAGGAAGGTAAAATTTTGTGGCCTACGGCCGGGTTTATCGGAGGCCCAGATGGTGATCTATCTCCAGCGTTGGTGTCCTGGATTCTGGAGCACGCCTGCACCTACCAATGGCATCTCTAGTTACCCGAAATACAATCGGTGCCGTTTTCTCGGCTTTGCAGAAACACGAATGTGACCCGAATCGGTACGTCGTTGCTTCGCGAACACAGTATCCGTGAAATGGGATCCTGCCTCGAATTCGTGCTACTGGAAGGTTTTCCTGAGTCCATGGTAGGATAACATGGAAAGGGTTGTCTGACTCGGGCGTTCATCCCAAAGCTCTGACCCCCTCCCAGTATCATCGATACCAACGTAAGTGGGCTGGTTCCGTGAATGCTTCCTTCTCGTCGCGCTTCGCTTCCGCCTTGAATACATCGGTCTCTGCATTTGCCTCCAGCTCCGTTGCCAGCAGTCAAAGGATGTCGATGACGGCATTGAAGACCCGATTCCCCTGATTCTATCTGTTATCAAATCACTCTATGCATTGCGGGGGGGGTCGTTTCGATCTACACCTCACTTGCGATGCTCATTGTCGTTGTAAACAGCTCGGTGTGCCTCTTGTTCAGGTGACACTTGATTGTTGTCAGGTTTTCACGTATGTTCATCACAATGACTCCTGCAAGGTCCGGCCTATGGCACGCCAATTCTTGCTTCACGGCTCTGTACCTGCACTCGACGGGCACAGACGTCTTCCATCTTTGCCCTGCTCGCTCGAAGCACCCGATGCAATGTACTGCGAATATAGTCGTCGTCTGCGTGATCCCCCGGGGGAGTACCCTGTCCGTCGCACGCGCGAGCCCGTGCTTTCCCATTCCATAAGGCATTGACGGAACCAGATTTTATCGACAGTGAAACATGTACCAGAATGAAAATCCGGGCTAGAGATCAAGTCGAGGGTTGGCGAACCGTCTGGGCTTTCTTCGTGCAAACCGGTGACGCCCTCTCGACTGGAAGCGGCCACTAGGATAAGTCCGATCCCAAGCAGATTTTCGGCGCACTCTGAAGAAATAGGAGCCTCTGGGAGCATATCCCATGAGAAGTATTGTGCAGGTATCGAATGCAGTTTCGTCGATGACCACAGAGACTAGAGTATTCGTATTTCTAACAAAGTCTATCATCGAATGAAGTGACATGTTTCATGAAATTTCGACATGAGCGTATGAACAAGTCATTACGGGACAACATCACGTTTCTTCTTTCGTCGTCAATGCAACGATACGCATGGCTGCGCCCACGACTTGCCTCGAACCAGAAAAATCGAAAACTCGAAGCAATCGTGATTTGCGCATGTTCCACATCAGGGCATGAGATGATTGAATACTTGTACGTATGCAGTGGACAATAATGTCGATTACTTTACAAAGCCCTGTTCACGTGCTTCGAGAATCATCATCATTCTGATGACGCATCGAATGCCAAGGGCAAAGCGTCGAAGACTCAACTTTGAAACCCTGATCGAGAATCCGGAAACTACGTATGCATTCCTAAGCCCCTATTGCTGGGCTTTGAATCCCGCGTACGCATATCTTAGCAAGTTCGGAAAAATGATCAAGGTGCTTGAACAGAGCGAGCAGTTCAGTGTTCCATTTTTATGTCGCACAGGTGAAGCTGGATCGTCTATCGGGTACGCGCTGACTTGTCACGCGCGCTGACGCATAGGCAGCGCACCTGACGGACCCGCGTTATACCATGAAACGTCGCATATATGCACACGCGTCGGTCAAAAGCCACCTGCTCGCATTCACCCGAGCGATGCTTAACGGGACAGGAAGAAGCAACACAGTAATGCGTCGGCACTCAAGCTCATGCAAAGCGTGGCATCGGAAACAGCACTTGGAAAATACACGACCCCGCGTTCGGGAACCGCAGAAGCAGCGCAATGATGAGGATAGGATTCCGTTTGTATGAAGACGTCTGGGTCATGGCGGGTGATAGGACGCGAGCGTCTACGTTATATCGGTTGCAGGCAATCCAGAAGCGTTGCACGCACTGAGAGACTACCATGGACGCGAGGAATGCCGCAAGCGCAGCTGCTCAGAGAGATTACAGTCAACGTGCTTTGACTGAAGTTGTTCGGGCCTTGGCGAGAAGATCCCCAGATACTACGACTGAACCGCTCGCTACGGTATGCCCGTACTGAAGCAACCGAATCACCACCGCGAGAAACTAGCGTCATCGTTACTCGTTGCGTCGTTACTGAGGCGCCGCGCTGACCACAACCGTTCGCTGAGGCAAGTACGTTGCAGTGCTGTCGCTGCTGCTCCTCTGTACCTGATACAGGACTGGTCTGAAACACGAACGCAAGTCGTCTTGCATAGGAGTGTGCTGGACATGGGTCGCCAGCGCGCGCATATGCAAATCCTTGCAAATTTTTCGCATAGAGCATTGGGCATCCATTGCAAGCAACGGACTCATCTCCTTTGTCAGAAAGAAGCGCTGAATCTCGAAGAGGTGCTTTCCACGAACACGCGTATGGAGCGATCCGCTACCCAGATACGATAACAGGAGAGGTTCCCGACTAGCGCTCTATATGCAGGACGCGCGAAGTACTGCACTTTCAGGGCTACGTTGTTGTCGGCCGATGTACGTCACTTGCACCGATCGTGCGTACCATGCACCAGCGAAGCGCTAGCGACGCCCTAGCCGAGGCAATGTACTCTTGCAAGCGATGCCACGCACTGTCCTCCAGTACACGGCCTGAATTCCCGTGCAAGCGCATTGGGTTCACAATCTCCGGACGGCTATTTTAGCAATACAGAGCGACCTTCATCGCCGAGAACGAGCGTTCGCATTCTTTGTCGACTCGGTTACCGAAGAGTGGCCCCGCTCGAGGCCATCCAGATCGGTAAACTCTTCGGACGCTGCAGCGGCCGTATCTGTGGAAGACATTGCAGCGTTCCGATCGATGGGTGCACGATCAAGGAAATCGATAAACAGCAGCGGTAGCAAAGACGATAGATTACAGATCGTGATGAGCGCCCAAAGGTTCGTAAAGTTTTGCTCTGTCACCCCGAGCACCTGCGTCAGCAGCGCGCCCATTTCGGTGCCCAAGACCCCGCTCGCGTTGTACAGGGACATGAGCGTCGCGAAGACGACAGATTCTGCACCTGGGGGACACAATCGAGCCGCCAGCACCAAAGTAGGCATGAAGGCGACCTGACCCAAAGCGGTCAGTACCGCAGCATCCCCAAGCACGAACCAGGAATTCGGGATTCCCCATCGGGTGTTCAGACCTGTTACGAGAATGAGCTGCGAGAGACCCAGCGGTACGCTGAGGATGGTGCTCCAACGAAGCATCGATTTGATCGGCACGCGTTGCAGAAAACGATTATAAACGAAAACGCCGACGAGCATTGCCGCACTTGAGATGATGCGAATGCGTCCGAGGAATTCTGGTCCAAAGTGAAGCTCATTTGTCATGTAGTAAAAGAACGCGGTCTCTGCGGAAGGGGTTGCTTGCCACAGGAAGACAAACGCCGTTGGATAGAGGATGGATGGCTGTCGAATAGCATTCCAAAGCTTGCTCAGCAGTTCCCTGGCGTCTCGCGCGACCTGCTCACTATACCGGGACCATTTCGTCGCCTGGTGGACGCGGCTTCCATCTTGACTCGCAGCGCTGCCGGTCGACCGCTCTTGGACGAGCGCTTGCTCGCTATAAGACGGTCGCTCATCGATGAAGAAGGAAACGGTGCTAATCATGAGGGGAAACGTTGCCGTCATAAGAAAAATCTGACGAGGCGTGAAGCGTTCCAGTAATGATCCCGAGAAATACGAGGTCACGAGACCTCCGAACGCCGATATGCCCCAGCAGAGACTCTGCAGTGAACCGGCACGTTCCTGTGAGTTCTCGCGGACCCGCTCAACAACGAGACCGTCGGCAACAACATCACTGATGGCTACGGCGAGCGATGCTAGTGTAGAGCAGAGCAGCGCCTGAGCCGGCGTATGGGCCCAGGTTGCAAGGCCCAACCAGGACGCGGCTCCTAACGCCCCTGCGAGGCTAAGATAGGATCGTCGATGATAGCCGAAGAGCGGCACCGCATCAGAGAGAAAACCATAGAGGGGTTTGATGGTCCACGGCAACGTCTGGACACCGCTCAGCATCGCGAGTTGTGACGGTGACAGCTTCAGCTCATCCTTGAAGTAAAATACGGTGGCTAGTCGAGCCAAACCAAGGACGCCCTGTACTAGATACACGAGCAAGATAGACGCGAGCTCAGGCGTTGGTTCATAACCTTGAAGCAGTCGGTCGAGAAGGAGAGTTCGGAGTTTGGCCAGCTTTCTGCGGCTTGCAGCCACAAACCGCACAGAACGACGGGAAGCGAGAACAGGTCGCTCACGCTTCATCAATAGCCGAAACCGCCCATGGCGCCACGCAGGCCAACGCATGCGTCCAATGCAAGGAGCAGGCTTTGAGATGTGCAGGTTTCCCGGTGTGAAGGTGTCCAGAGACAAGGTCTCTTGCGCTGCTTCAGGCGGTGCGCTGCGCGTCTGCACTCCGCACGCCCGCTGCTGTGACCGTGCTCGCCAGGGAGCAGCAGCTGTGCTGAACGCGAGTCGGTAAACTTGCGGCGCAACCGGGCCCTTAGCCCGTGCATGCATTCACGTTGGCCGGGCCTTTCCCAGTCGACTCTGAACCAAAGAGTATGGCCTCCGCCCGCGGCCGACGACAAGCCCAGCGTCTCACTCGTCCGCAACGTGCACTTGTTCAGTAAGCGTCCGATAGCACGCTAAAAATTGGTCCAGTGTTTCTGCTAGCTCGTGTAGCGTGCAGAGTCTAACTGAGACTCCCGAGGCTCAGCCTCGTGTCCGACCGACGGAAGCAGAAGGCCAACTCCCCGTGCGCACCGTCACGAAGCCGCGTCCGTTTGTATTTCGTGTTTGACGCCTCCTCACCGAGACCTATTCGATATTGAGACAAGTCCAGGCTGCTAAACTTGCCGCACAATGGGCATTACGCCAAAGTCTCAGAACCGTTATCGTTGAAGTGTGTCAACCAACTCCAAACCGCATTGTTTCTGGTGTGTCAATCCGCAGATGACGTTGGACGGCAATCTGTTGGTGCGGTTGCCATTGTGGCGTTGAGGCGATCCCGAGGATGTACGCAAGAGAAAGCATCGGTACATGAAGGCGAGCGGTCGATAGAGGACGCTCTTGACGCACGGATCAAGTGCATGCAGGCCTATGCACATACATACACGTGTCCTAGAATGCGTGCACCCGCGGATGCGTGCACGAGTACATGTCGCATGGAATCTTCCAGAGTGCTGCATCGCAGTGCTCTTGATGCACGGATCAAGTGCATGCAGGCCTATGCACATACATACACGTGTCCTAGAATGCGTGCACCCGCGGATGCGTGCACGAGTACATGTCGCATGGAATCTTCCAGAGTGCTGCATCGCAGTGCTCTCAAGTCTCTTGCTCTGCGCGTGCTGGGACAGCTTGCTATTCCTTTCTCTGGTCGCGAGATAAATGCTTGCCCTGCGCACGGGCAAGCACTGAGCGTTTCCCAAAACGAGAGCATCTTTTAGGGGAAGCGTTTGTCGCTGCGGTTGCTAGTGTTGGTTTATGTGGCAGACGAACTGGGTAGCACGCCCAGCGAGCGGCTTTGGAGCCACCAGGGCGTTGCCGTCACGCCACGCACAGCTAGCTTGTTCGGCAACCGCGTCGCCGTGCCGCACGAGGAACCGAACAGGTCCCGGGTTGGCGAAGCTGCGGCTCGCTAACGGCCAGCGGCACACATACAGAAACGCATTATGTTCCTGCGCTTCATCTGGGCCCGAATCCGGCAGTGATCAAAAGCTGCCACCTCAAACCAAGCTTAGCGCACTGCTCGAGCAAGCAGAGGAACTCGGCTTGGATACTGCGGGCCCTCCGCTCCTGCCGGAGCTTGTTCGACGTTTCTTGGACATTGAGCCTCGCGTCTGGCGTCGAGGACAGTCGCTTCGAGATCGTTTACGGGAACACTGCATATTCCCTGGTATGCCGATTCCGGAAGACGTGGATCTCAGTGATACGCTGGGCGCGAGAGACCCATCAGCAGCACCCGCGGAAAGAAAATTCGACTACAACCTCTTTTTGAACTGGCTCGGCTTTCGGGACAGAGACGAGGCGGTTGCATACATGGACGAACGCCGTCTGTATCGAAAACGCGTCCGCCGGTTCAAACGGCGGCTCGGCTTCGTGCTAATGCTACTCGCCGTGACAGGGCATGCGGGAAGCCTGCTGCGGGCTGCGAGCCGCACACCCGGCGGATACGCTATAGCCCTGACGATTGGTGCCACACTGGACGCATTTCTGGTGACGGGGTGTATCATGGTAGCGATACCGGTCGTGTTGCTCGCGTGGGATTTTCTGAGCGCCCCAGTGGCGCGGCGCTTTGATCCGCGGCGTCTACCAGGATACCGCGCAAGCGATGCAGTGCGGCGACTCCTCTTGATGTATGCTTTCATGGTCTGGCCACTGCTCGGTTCAGCAGCCGCAATCGGTAATGCATGCACATTCGTGCACGACCCCGTCATTCTCACCTCATCGTGGATACAAGGAGGCTTAACCGAAATCGGTATCTTTTGGCTGCTTGTGGGTATTTCGGCGCGGGCAGCGGCCATTCCGGCGCTGTGGCAATGGCCAGACCTGAATCAGGAGGTACGCATCATGGCCAGCGGTCGCCAGAATCGACTAGTGCACGCGTTCTGTCTCTGGCGCTGGCTCGTCACGGCATCATGTCTGTGGGCAATACTCTTGCGTTGCAGTGCTCTTGTGCGCCCTCGTACAGGACTCGTAGCCATGCAGTATCCGTGTTGCTGGGGCCTCACACTGCTGGCAAGGCATCGCCCATTGTGGTTGGGTGCATGGCTGGAACAGGGGCTTCACCAGATCGTCTTGGTGGTAGCGGCATGTACCATTGTCGCTTATCTCTGCTACGCCCTCTATTACTTGAATTTTGTGGTTCCCAAAATGCCGGATCTGGACCACCCCAAAATCGACGATCCAGACGATCTGCTTTCGATGGATCCGCTGAACAGGGTCCTGGCAGAGTGCTCGCCGCCGGGCGCAAGGCAACGCTTCTCGCCGATTCGGGCACTGCTCGTGCGATTGCGGCTCATTGATGACGATAGCCCCGAGAAAGAATACAGCCCGTTCGGAGAGGGGCTTGTTGAACGGCCAAGCAATCGGTCTGCCCTCTGTCGACTGGCGTCTGATCCGATCATTCTCGATGATGACGATGAGCTTCTACGTGCTCTGGACGCGCTGCAACCCAACTCCTACGTGAATCGTCTTCTAGACGCCGAGAAGAGAGCTTATGAGCAGGCGGGCCGCCCGATAGACTCGCTTTTCAAACCGCGCTGGGAATGGCTTCAGGTTTCCGAAGAGGAGGCACGAGCGTTGACCAAACGTATTCGCGCGCCGCCCCCGCCACCGGACCAACGTCCACTGGTTGAGCTCGTCGAGAGCGATCCATTCGAGCAGGCAACGGAGTCTGCGACTCTAGAGCCAAGTTTTCTCGACGGGGCCGGTAGCGGAATACGTCAGCGAGACTCCCCAGCCGATCCTGAGTCGGACACCGAAAGTGACAGAGACGATGATGGCGAGAGCGGGCCAGCTAGATCTGATATTTACCACGCCTAGGATGGGTCTGGTCTTGTTCCCGCTGCGGATCGCAGCAGGAAGCTCCAGAGCGCTGCTTGCGTCATAACGTGACCTTGTTTGCGTCTCCGACCCGGCACATGATGACTGTGTATTGCTGGTGGTGGTGCGGCGAAGACCGCGAAACCTGCATGCCTGCAGTACATGCAGACGGTACGCAAGGGCACGGCTTGCGAAAAATGCGCAAGTCCCAGATTGCCATCAGCGACGCACGTGGCAGTTTGCGTTCCTGCTGTTGTAGCTTAATTGCGTGCGGCCCGAGATTCCGACGGCAACCAAGAGTTATCATATCGCAGTGGTTGTCCCGGCGATGACTGAAACGTTTTGTGAACAAGTCTCGTCCGTTCTGACCCCTCTACGGGCGGCAAGGCTTGCACCAATGCAATACCGGGACCTTTCGCCGGCGCCTTGGGAACGCTGCCCATGGTCCCAGTCGACACGAACGCGCCTCAGCAACGCGTCGTCCCGCCAGATGAAACCCGTGGTCTTCAAGTGCTGTTACATTATATCCGTTGCCTTGGGAATGTTCACGGGAAGCACTTGATTGTCTCATCAAAACGCTATCTGAGCCGGACTCGACAGCGAAAAAGAGGCGCGAAACTGGGTAACGGTGCGCATGATCCATACGAAACGCTCATCGATGCATCGCGCCTTGCAGAGGCGAGACTCGAAAAGGTTGTTGATGCAAGTTTGTGCCTGTGGAGGCGCCGGCGCACGGATGAAGCGCTGTGTGTTTCCATTCGGACCCGAATGTGTTAGCACGAAACCTCTCGTTCGAGCTTCCTTCCACTATGTTGATTCAAAGCCAGTGCTCGAAACACAACGAGCACGAGCGCATCGCTTTCCTGTCCCTGCGCAATTTGTCGTATCATGGTGTCTGTCTCGAGCGAGCGCCGAGACATGTCCACTCGTGAGAGCCGCGCTCGCATCTATTGACTCAGCGTTGATCTGGTTTACAGCGCTGCGGTATCCTAGACACGTCACGCCGCTGTGACGCCCATTTTGCGCACGGAACGCAACCTGTGGGACGCACGTATGCTATCATCTTTTGGCAGTGTCTCGGTCTAAGAGATTCCGACCGATGCCGGGTTGGTTTGTGCTTTTGCATGACCTTGCAAAGCCTTTCCGCTGCCTTTTCGTGAACGCAGAGGCCGTCGGCCCCAATCATCTCGTTTCGTGAATCGTCGCCAAATGCGCAAGGCGGGTTGCTGCTGCTGCTGCTGCTGCTGCGCCTTCACGGGCCGCTAAGCGGATCCAGCATCGAGGTCACTGTGCCTATGAGCAAAAGCGTCCCGATGAGTGCCGCTAACACCAACAGCTGTCGTTTGCGCTCCGCTTCTGATTCGAATTCTACTAAAATCTGCGATAGGTCACTCACCTCGCCACTATTATCAATGTCGCTTACGCGATAAACCCAGGTTCCCGTAGCCTCTGGCGGTGTATCGATGAAGCGATAGGCTCCACCTTGTGCGCCCTTGCTTCGCAGCGTGTCGGGGGCGCTTTTGTAGTCTGCGATCACTTCCCAGTCCGTGGACTTGCCACGCCGCCGTGAAACCTGAAATCCCGCGTTATTGGTCTCACCCTCGGTGCGCCACAGTAGCTCGACGTCCCGGTCGTCCACAATCCTGGCGCGCAAGCCGATACCCGCAATTTCCTGTGCTTGAGGGTCACCAGCGAGTCGCCCTCGTGCATCTGTGCGTGAAGCGAGACCCTTCTCCTTTGAGGGTTCCTCCTCCACTAATCCAATCATCCAGGGTGCGTAGGGCGTTCCGTCTGGCCGATACAGCGACGCCTTGCCGCCAATTTTCTTGTCCTTGGGTGGCCGTTTGCTCTCAAGCTTCTCACGCAGCTGTGCAACTGCCTGCTCACGTGACACGCCCATGCGCTCCAGGTCCCGAAAGTATCCAGGATATGGCTCTTTGACAGGCGGCAGCTCGGATTCCGCAGACTCGTCCTCAACGGCACGTAGGAAAAGCGCTCCAGTGCTCCGCGACGAACGTCGACGCAGCTGCGCCCAGCGGCGGCTACGTGAACTGCGTGCTTTGCACCCTCTGGACGTGGATGCCAAAGCGCGCCCTTTATAGAGTGCAACATCACTCAACAAATTATACGTGAATCCAAGCAGAGTCATCTTCGAGGTCGGAAGTGTGCACCTCGTGCCTCGGCTCCAGACCAGAAAAGCGCCACGAGTGGTGCAGCGATGCGCATAGCATCGTATACGGCGCTTTGACGCGCCGTGCGTCTCTAGGCTTTCTGGTGCGTTGGTGCTCGTGCGCAGCGCAGCGCTGCGCGCTCGGTAGGGTATTTCCCTAAGGGCGCGTCGAACGAAAAGGGAATACCGTAGTGCTCGCGCTGTTTCCGCCTTGTGATTTCGTTTCGAAGGATTTTTCGATGCATAGCCTCTAGATGGAAAAGAGCGGCGAAAAGAGGTTACGAATTCCTATGGAGTTCGAGGATTTTCGTGGATTTTGGTTATTCGGAATGGCTCCTCCAAGGATTTTGCCGCTGGATTTCGATATGGCACCGGAATCGAGATGATTCGCGACGCCCTCGAACATGGGTTCCCCCGCTGACCGACTTTTGAATCCAGTGCATATCTATAGGTTTCGAGTCTTCTCGTTTTCCTACAGTTAGCATTCTCAAATCACATATTCTTCATGGTTCTGATCTTTCCGTTTCGAGGCAAGGTGTGGGGCCAGCAATACGAAAGGGAAAAGCTCGACATTGTCCGTTGATGTTCTGTTCACGCGCTCCTGCTGAATGTTCACTGAACTGCTCGAGTGCAATACTCGATTTCGTTACAAAGGCAAATTCGCCTCCCCTCATGTCTATCGACGAGGCCGGATTCGACAGCACCAATATGATCCCTCTCAGGAGGAAACTTCCCAGTGGCTCCCGTTTCTTCTTTTTGCGTGGAAAAAGGTCTTGGCCTGGGACTCTAGTCATCGCTGGGATCGCTTCCCGTGGATCATGCATCGGCGCTCTGCACGAAGGAAGTGAAGACGGATCAAAATTTCATATCTTGTTGATCAGCGTGCATTTCCTTCCGAAACTCTCTCTACTATGAACAAAATCGATTTCCACAAATCCTCAAAAGAATGGAAGAGCGATCGCTTGCGTGTGCGACGTGCACCAAGTTCGCTTTGGGTAACACCCCGAAGAGGCCCGTGAGCGCAGGGTACGGTATTGGGCATGAAAACAGATAAGCGCAAACAGTTAGGCCCTCTCTACACGTCGCCGACGAGCACCAATGGACGAAGCGAGCGTTCACGCGCCCCAGCGTGGCACTTGGAGAAGTAGGCGCTGTGGACATATCTGCGTATCTGACTGCAGTCAATGGACATCGCTGCGCAGGGTGCACCGGTGCACTAGACATAGTGGGTGCAACAGACAAACGAATTTGGATCGCAACTTGCGTCTGTGCACGAAATACGTTGACACCAGACGGAAGCAGCGATATCGGCACAGTATGGCTGGCATCAGCATCAATCGACAGCAAACAACGAAACGGGAAGGACGCAAGAGGCCAGCGAATTGAATGCCGGAGTTTATGGAGGGTAAGAGGAAGCTGTTGCTGAAAAAGCCCACGACGGCTAATATTGATGACCTTGACGACATGTCCAGGCTTGAGAGTGCGCAGCCGAGATAGTGTACCTGTTCCATTCTAGTCTGACATGTGTTTAACCATCTAACGCGGGGCTGCGCTCGCTCGCATTACGATCCGGCCTTTCGTGTGGGCCCCAGCATCGACACGACGACTTGCGCTGTTTCCGTGCGGCGACAGTGGCAACACATTCAGCACTGTAGCAAGCGTTCATCGCAGTCTCGCGCTCCATTTTATGGCTCCCGGCTGCATGATAATCCATGCGCACTGGAGCATGACGATGGACTGAGCTCGGAAAGCCACCACGTGTTCTGGGCGATACCTACAACTGCGTCATCATCGGACGTATCGAGAACCGCGCATCGCATGCTGTATCTCCGTAGTGGCAGTTCTGGCGTGCCTGCAGCGTTGCAACAGCAGCGTGCGAGCATCCGAGTGCAACGTACTTGGCGCCGCTGCCTCTGCACAGTCCAGACAGAAAGCCATATCCGCTCAGGGAGATATGGTAGCTTCACGTGAAAAGCTCTTCGTTCGCGCATGTCCAGTGAATCGATGTGCTCAGCGAGCCGGTAGGTAAGCAAATCTCAATCACCTGCGTTCAGCGCTGCTGTCGTCACGAGCACACGCACTGGTGCCGGGCGACTCTGGGTAGTCGCGCCCTGTAGCGAACACAGGCTCGCAGCAGTCACTCAAAAGTGAGCACTCGCGGCAAGGCGCACACCGGGGTTGCCGGCAGGTTTGCTTACGTGCTGTGGCAACCTAGTCAGCAGGTAACGACAGTTTCGATGCCGAGTCCCATTTGACTGCATCTAAATCGTCTGCAGAGAAGCATGACGCATCACCGATGCAGGGGCTCGATCTTCGCCCCTGCCACCGCGGCCGCCCGTGAGCGCCTGCAAACGTCGGCAAGTACGCGTTTCCACAGGCATCCCGATCGCTCTGACCAGGCGTCCGCGGATGCTAATCGTGTCGTAGATCGCTGTCCTTTCAGGCGGGCCCAGTTTTACACATACCATCGAAGAACACTGTGGTCGTTCATGCGCTCGAGACTGACACCAAGCCGTGCGCTCTTTACTGCGTACAGTGTTTAGGAGCGAAAAGCTACACGCGTCTTGTACGCTAGATACTCGCTTCTTTACCGCTAACGTTTCGACAAGCTAGTCGTTCATGTATCATCGGATAATCAAGCTCTAGCGGGCGGAATGCGCGGGACTCTTATCTCGCGCAACACCTTACGAACGGTGGACGCTCGACAGGCGCACGCTACACTCAAAGCGGCATGCGAAACGTATCACCACACAGGACCAGTAATCTCCAAGTGATGCGCGTGGCGGCGTGCCACTCCGAATATCAATTCGACAAGTGCCCACAGTACAAGCTCGAGAGGTCGCGCGCGCTCACTCGGAGCACTCTCGTTGGGTGTCGAACGCGCTGCATACCTCACGCTGCTATCTCGTGGCGTTCATTACCAAGCGAACCGCGCGTAGGCGATACGAATTAGCTAGTGCTCCCAGCACAGGCCGCATTCGCCTTGAACTAGACACATCCTCGCCGACTTTCATCCAAGACGCCACCCAGTGCTCGTTGTCCTTCTCCGAACAGCCTCACTGCTCCACGGTCTCGCGCAGACGACGAATCGTCGTGCGCACTGTTGCCGCTGCGGTGGTGTTCAGGACCCAGGCGCCACCAGCTATCCGCTTCCGACAGCGCTTGCACTCCCATATGCCGACTGCCTTCCGCTTCACTGCATCCTTCGCGCAAAACGGACACGTGTACTTGGCGTGCTGGGTGATTTCCATCTTCTTCACGGTCTTTCGCAGTGACGCTCCATACCTCGTACCGTACTTGCCGCAGATGCCCACTTTCCGTGTGCGTTTGCCCATTGCTTGCAACTGGAACTGCAGACTTGTCGCCACGACTAAACGCCTTTCGAGAGTCGAACGACGTCGGCGGCGTACAGTAATGGCGGCGAACGCGCCTTAGACAAATCGTCTCTGACTGATGTGCAGACGCCTGCCCGTCTTTTTGGACCGGCCACCCACTACTGCTTCCAACATTTTCTCATATAGTTCGACTTTGAGAGGTTGTCCAATAAAGTTCTCTCTTGTCTACTCTGGAGGTCTCTTGTCCAGTACCGCACATTTCCGTAGATTGATTGCGGCATTAAAATCTCGGTTCACAAACTCCATACGTTTCTTCCCGTCCGGAGTTATACTCACTAAAGCGAGTAGTCCACGAACTTTCGCACTCCTTTCCGTTTGCGCCTCCGTCAGCGGTCCGTACTTTGCTATTTCCTCAGCGCTCCTCTGGTACTTTTGCATCTCGACTCTCTGAAGTGTACAACCCAGTTCATGGTGTGCAAAGGACGTTCGGAACTCATCTACAGGTATCGTAACGAAACGCCGTGCGCACTCCCTGTATGTTCTTGTCGTTGGAGCTGGAGTAGTCCCTTTTTGGGTCTTCCAGCGCCCTGCTCCGTATGCTACGACGAGCCTCTGATTTTCATCCTCCTTCAAAGCGCTCAAGTTATTGAATAAATTCGCGAACCCCCGCTGCTTCCCACAATACAAATTCATACGCAAACGAGCCCACCGGGCCTTGGTATACTCCTCCCACAGTGCATCCCAATGGACAATGCAAACTTCCATGAATTTCCGAAAAGCTTGAAAGTCCGCTCTTCGGCTAGTCACCTCACTCAAAGCTTCCAGGTGATCCTTCATTCCTGCATTCCATGTAGCAATTTTCTTCCTCGCATTCATTATTCCCGATTCTCGATAGTATCTCGCTCTCGAGATCCTCAAAACTCGCATGTCTTTCTGACGTACGTTACCATCAGTACCATCTTCCGCACGCTTCGGTGCTGCGATGGTGATGATATTCGTGTTCCCAGGGTCCGCGCAAACGACAAAGTCGTTATCCTCCGCCTCCTGCGTCGCAGGATCCGCCTCCTTCTCATCTTCATCCTTCGCCGCATCAACGACAAGGTCGTTATCTTGCACCTTCTGTGTCGCAGGATCCGCCTCCTTCTCATCTTCATCCTTCGTCACGTCAACGACAAAGTCGTTATCCTCCACCTCCTGCGTCTCAGGATCCGCCTCTTTCTTTTCTGCACCCTTCGTCACGGGCGCAGCCGAGGGCGGAACTGGCCGATCTTTCTTCAACCGCCGATAGTGTACACACAAGGCTACTCCATCGGTTTCGATCATCCCAGTGAACAACTTTTGCTTGTTCACTCTCAGACGTTTGAAATTGGAGATGTTCTTCCAGTACGTCTCCCGGTTTTCGCCGGTGAAGTTCTCCCTGCTGACACTGAACTC